>Ga0308157_10000484_pt1 | contig 131409 bp, 128 predicted proteins | sample PhyBR1_FD_201035 | JGI IMG/M metagenome (GOLD analysis project Ga0308157, IMG submission 201035) | Phyllosphere microbial communities from UC Gill Tract Community Farm, Albany, California, United States - DLSLB.R1 | ecosystem: Host-associated > Plants > Phyllosphere > Unclassified | place... | reverse complement strand
CGACGTCATAGTCCTCGGTGTCAAAGGCATTGATATGGTTTTCGACAACAGGCAAGGCTTCGGGCATGTAGCCGGAATTCATGTGCATTTGCCCACAACAGGCTTGCGCCTTCGGGAAAATTACTTCATGACCCAAGCGTTCCAGGATTTTCACGGTCGACTTGGCGGTTTCTGGGTACATAGCGTCCACGATGCACGTGGCAAAGAGAGCAATTCGCATAATAAATGACTCTTTCAGGTGTGGTCTGACCATACTATGCGACAACTTTTGTAATAGTCAAGACTTGTTGTGATGACACTCACGTTGTACTCTTGGTGGTCGGACCACATATGGTCAGACCAACACTCGAGCAAGGACGCCCACACCGTGTTTACTCCATCCACCGAACCGATAGCAGGAAGTGTAGCGATCTCTGCGCTGATCGCACTCATTCCTCTCGTAACCTTTTTTGTGCTTCTAGCCGTGATCAAAACCAAGGCTCACTGGGCTGGTTTGGGATCATTGGCAGTCGCCATCATCGTCGCCATCCTCGGCTGGAAAATGCCGGTAGCCATGGCCCTAAATTCAGGGCTCATGGGTATGGTTTTTGGAGCCTTCCCGATCGTCTGGATCGTGGTCATGGCTATTTTCCTTTACCAAGTCACCGTGAAATCCGGTCGCTTTGAAGATTTGCGTCGCGTCTTTGACGTGATCGGCGGAGGGGATGTGCGCATCCAGGCCGTGTTGATTGCCTTCTGCTTCGGTGGACTACTTGAGGCGCTGGCCGGATTCGGCGCTCCCGTAGCCATTACCGCCACCATGCTCCTGGCGCTAGGTCTCTCGCCATTGCGTGCGGCCTGCGCGGTGCTGATCGCCAATACTGCGCCCGTGGCCTTTGGCGCAGTGGCCATTCCCATCACCACCGCTGGTGCCCTGACCGGTATCCCTGCCAAGGAAATTGGTGCCGTCGTTGGTCACCAGTCACCCCTGTTGGCTCTGTTTGTTCCTACCATCTTGGTTTTGATTCTTGATGGCTGGCGCGGAGTACGTCAGGTGCTGCCAGCGACCTTGACCATTGGTATTTCTTTCGGTGTCGCTCAGTGGCTGTGCTCGACTTACTTCTCTTATGAGCTCACCGATATTGTTGCTTCGCTGGTCGGCTTGGCTGCAGCGGTAATCCTGCTGCGTTTCTGGACTCCGAAGGGCGCCGAGGAAGCTCGTGCCCGGGTCCTTACCCCCGAAGCTGCTGCCGTGCCAGTGGAGCAGGGAACTAAGTTGCACGTTGGTAACACCTGGATGGCATTGTTCCCGTACCTGCTGGTGATCGTGATCTTCGGTCTGGCCAAGCTGTGGAAATTGGGCGTTGATATTCCAGCATGGCTATCAAGCACGGACATCAAGTTCGGCTGGCCGGGCCTGCATGGACATGTGGTTGATGCCAGCGGCAAGGCCGTCTCCTCGACCATGTACAACTTCTCCTGGCTTTCCTCGCCGGGTACCTTGCTGCTGATCACTGGCATAATCGTCGCCTTTGTTTACTCGCGTAATACCAGTGGCGGCAAGTACGCGATGACCTTCGGCGAGGGCCTGAGTGAGATTGGCAAGACCATCTACAACATGCGTTTTGCTGCCTTGACGATTCTTTCGGTGCTCGGCCTGGCCTACGTAATGAACCTGTCCGGTCAGACCATTACCGTGGGTACCTGGCTGGCTGGCGCCGGTGGATTCTTCGCCTTCCTCTCGCCTATCCTGGGTTGGATCGGCACCGCAGTGACCGGTTCGGATACCTCGGCTAATGCGCTGTTTGCCAAGTTGCAGCAGACCGCCGGTGTGAATGCGGGCATTGATCCGCACCTGCTGGTGGCTGCCAATACCTCCGGTGGTGTGGTCGGCAAGCTGATCTCCCCGCAGAACCTGGCCATCGCCGCAACCAGTGTGAAGATGGAAGGCCAGGAATCGGTGATCCTGAAGAAGGTTGCCGGCTGGTCGGTGGGTATGCTGCTGGTACTGTGCTGCTTGGTCTACTTGCAGTCCACTCCGGTCCTCTCGTGGATGCTTCCATAGCGTGCTGACCGGCTAAAATAGATCCGATGCCAGTAAACCCAGCTCCGCGTGCGTACCAGATTGTTCTTCAAGCCATTGAGGAAGATCTGCGAACCGAGAAGTTGTCCGTGGGAGACCAGCTTCCCGGTGAACGTGCGCTCGCGGAGCAACATGGGATTTCTCGCGCTTCGGTACGAGATGCCATCCGCATCCTAGATGTGATGGGAATTATTAAAACCTCCACGGGATCCGGTCCGAATTCCGGGGCGGTCATCGTCTCCAATCCTTCGGCCGGAATTTCTCAGGCTCTGCGCCTGCATCTTGCTGCTAAAGGCATCAATGTTCGCGAGATCGTTGAGTCCCGCATCCTCTTGGAAACGTGGGCCGCCCAGATGAATCCGCGCGATCCAATCCACGCCCAACAGGTTATTGACCGCACCGCGGTGCTGATCATGCGGATGGACGATGCTCAACTTTCGCGTGAATCCTTCCATCGCATTGATGCGGAATTCCATGTGCTTCTGGCATCCATGGCTGGTAATTCAGTAGTCGAATCCATGATGGAATCACTGCGCAACTCGATCAGTGACTATGTTGCTGTGTCCATTCCCGATGATGAAGCGTGGCAACCGGTAGTCAAAGTTCTGCGGCGCCAGCATAAAGCCATTCACCACGCTTTTGCCACGGGGCAACGCGAGCGAGCGGCCCAGCTGCTCGAAGAACACATCACCTGGTTCTATTCGCAGACCCACTAGTTATGCGCGGCAGGGTAGCCCTAAAACTGTGGGGCAGATGAGTTCGTGGACTCGCTGTGAAGGTCAGCGCTAATTGTGCAAGGCGCTTGCACAATTGGGTCCCAGGACGGTTCGTGAACACGAGTACGGCCTATCGCATTGTGGTGCTCCACTGACGTTTCATTGAAGGAATAAGTACGACTTTATTGCCCCACGTACAGCTTATGTCTGATATGTTTTGAGAAGCGACGGGGCTCACTTTTTTGGATACACCACATTGCATTAGCTGGTGATGGGTTCCCGTCGGTGAATTATCGACACTTTTTTGCGAGGGAATTCATGAGTCAACTTTTTGGCCTATCTGGACGTTTGGCCCTAGTCACCGGGTCTTCCCGCGGTATTGGCCGCGAACTTGCCCGCGCTCTAGCTGACGCCGGTGCCACCATCATTCTGCACGGCCGCGACGAGGAACGTCTGGCGCAAACCGTCAGCGAATTCACCACCGCGTATGGAGCCGAACGCATTCACAGCGTCTGCTTCGACGTCACCGATGACGCAGCCGTTCGTGAAAATATTGCGGCCATCGAAAAGAACATCGGCGCGATCCGCATCCTGGTTAATAACGCAGGAATCCAGCACCGCGTTCCGATGCTGGATTTGGAGCTGGCTGATTGGCAGCGCGTGATCGATACCAACCTCACCAGCGCTTTCCTTGTCGGACGAGAAGTCGCTCGCGGCATGGTGCAGCGTGGTGAAGGCAAAATCATCAACATCTGCTCAGTGCAGACCGATCTGGCCCGCCCAACCATCTCTGCGTACACCGCAGCCAAGGGTGGACTGCGCAACCTGACCCGCGCGATGACCGCCGAATGGGCTGCCTCGGGTCTGCAGATCAATGGCATCGCGCCGGGGTACATTCACACCGAGATGACTCAGAACCTGGTGGATGACGAAAAGTTCAACTCGTGGATCTTGGGCCGTACTCCGGCTGCTCGTTGGGGCACCGTGGCAGACCTCGCTGGGCCGGCCGTCTGGTTGGCCTCGGATGGTTCTAACTACGTGAACGGTCAGACCATTTTCATCGACGGGGGCATGAGCGTTGTCGTCTAATACCTTGACCACCAACACCATCGCTGTTGTTGCCCATGCGGCTGGTGACCTGCGCATTGAACAGATTGAGCTTTCGGCCCCGGATGTTGATGAAGCACGAATCGCGATCGCCTACGGTGGCATCTGCGGATCGGATCTTCACTACTGGAGCCACGGCGCAGCCGGCGAGTCCATCCTCAAAGCCCCGATGATTTTGGGCCACGAGATTGTGGGTACCGTGATTCAGGCTGCGGCTGACGGCACGGGCCCGGCTGCCGGTACTAAAGTTGCCGTGCACCCGGCAACTCCTGGTGGCACCGGCGAACCATATCCAGAAGATCGCCCGAATCTTTCTCCGGGCTGCACTTACCTGGGCTCGGCCGCACGCTATCCTCACACCGAAGGTGCTTTCGCTCGTGAAGTGAACCTTCCAGCACGTATGTTGCGTGAACTGCCTGAAGGCTTGTCGCTGCGCGACGCAGCGCTGGCCGAACCGGCAGCCGTGGCGTGGCATGCAGTTTCCCGCGCGGGGGACGTCGCCGGCAAAAAGGCGTTGGTCATCGGTGCAGGTCCAATTGGTGCCTTGGCAGTTGCAGTACTCAAGCGCGCAGGCGCAGCTGAAATCATCGCAGTGGACATGCACGAAAAGCCATTGGCAATTGCCACGCAGCTCGGTGCAACATCTACCCTACGTGCCGATGATCAAGAGGCCATCAGCGCAGTGAATGCAGATGTGGTGATTGAAGCCAGTGGTAACTATCGTGGTCTGGCCTCGGCAGTTCGAGGGGCGACCCGCGGTGGCCGAGTTGTGATGGTAGGTCTGCTTCCTACCGGTGAACAGCCAGCATTGATCTCAATTGCGATTACCCGCGAGCTTGAACTTGTTGGGTCCTTTAGATTCAACGACGAGATTGATCAGGTGATCTCCGCTTTGGCCGATGGTTCGCTGAATATCGCAGCGGCTGTCACCCATGAGTTCCCAGTAGCCAAGAGCTTAGAAGCGTTTGAAACCGCCAAGGATTCATCTACCTCGGGCAAGGTGCTGCTCGAATTCTTGAGCGAGTAGCCTGAAGGGTTCACCAACACAAAACCAACGCACGGCACCGATCCCTCCCAGAGGTTGGTGCCGTGCGTTTTTGGTTGTTGGGTACCTTAGTTCGCTTCGGCCACATGCACCGAAGTAGTCACCGGCACCGGGTTGGCAAACAGGTCCAACACCGGGCAATGATCATCCACAGCCTGGCGTAGTTCCTCGTAGCGCTCGGCAGATTCGGGGCCAGCAATCTGTACCTTCAGATCTACTGAGGAGAAACCGGGACGGATGGAGGCATCAATGCCGAACAGGCCACGGACATCAAGCTGCCCATCGGCGGTGATCTGAACGTCATCAACCTGGATCCCCAAGTTCTCTGCGTAGAGTCGGTAGACCACTACCTGGCAAGAAACCAAGGCTGCCAGCGCGTATTCGACGGGGCTGGCCGCGATGTCACTGCCACCAAGCGCAGCTGGTTCATCGACGGTGAAGGTGTGCTTGCCGGCCCGGATATTAGAGGCCACCGACTCGAAACCCTCGCCCTGAACGGTGAAAGTTAGCTGAGCGTTTTGTGGAGCGGCAGAAATGCGTTCGCCCCAAACCGCGCCGGCTTCTTTCAGGCGCTGAGAGCGGTCTTGTGCGGCGGAAAGTTTTTCGGTTGCGGTAGGCATGAGGAATCATCCCCTTTCTGACGCAAGGGTGCGCCATCGTTTACGCATCTTGGCTTTCAAGAAGCGTCGAATCCTCACCTGGGGCACCCCGCACAATGGCCTAAGGGTTGCCGTCCGCTCGGCCAGGGCCGTGATCAGCGGAACTCATGATTCAGTGGTTCATTTTTAGCCTGAATTCCGTGGCCACGTAAAGCGTGAGCTTAACTTTTCGTCATTACAAGACTGTCGGTATCCGCCGATAAGATGGAGGGTGGCAACCGGCTCTACGGCGTATTGGGTGAATGTAGATTATGGAATACCAGCTGACTCTCGACTCATTGGAAGCAGTCATCAGCGAAGACACATTGGAGCTAGGCGCTTTCTTCTACAACGCAGGAAAAGTTGCGCAAGTAGAGCGGTGGATTGAACCAAATATCACTACCGTGCGCGGCAAAGTACTCGGTGCCGACGTCAAAGCCGAGTTTCGATTTACTGATCAGGGCATTTCCTTTGAAGGTTCCTGCACTAAGCACCTGGTAAATACTCGTTGTGCCGAGGTCGCTGCCATGCTGATTGAAGCGGTGTCCGATGATGAAGACCCGTTGTACATTTCAGATGGAGCACCGAGTCCACAAAACTGGCAACGCAACAGCGTTCCACAGTGGGAACGCAACCTTAATCGTTTGTTGCCGTACGTTGATGATGAACCGGAAGTCGTAGAAGAGCCACTGGGCCTAATTCTCAAGATTGTCAGCGAACCACGTTATGGATCTGATGATGTACTGACTTTGCAGGCACGTCCCGCGCGACAGGGAACCAAGAGCCCCTGGATTCAAACCGGGGTCAGTTGGAAATCGGTGGCCTTTGACGCGCGATTCCCCAAAGAACAGCGGCGAGCCCTGGTGGAACTGGACCGACTGCGCGAGCACTCGGAAAAGCAGCGGTACGGATACGTTTGGGACGTTAAGGATTGGGTTTCCTTGATGACCCTGTCCGGCAAAGATCTCATCGACGCATTCAAGATGCTTCAAGAAGCCGGGGTACAAATCATCAATGGCAACAGTGCTAATAAGGCGACCGTAGAGTTCAGTGCGAAACAAGCAAACGCCTACGTAGATATTCGTCGTGGCAACGAGGGGCTGACGATGGAGGGCTTTGTCGCCGGGCCGGAACCAGAACACGAGTATCTGCTACCTATCGGCAACCCTCCCACCATGGTTGCGTACTCCAACAAGCCGTTGGCCAAAGCCAAAAGCTGGGGTCTGGCCGAATTTGCTGAACCCGTATCAGCTGAGCTGATCCAGTTCATGGCCTCAGGCGTTCAGTTTGTTCCCGATTCCGATGTTGCGCGCTTCGAAGAGAAGCACCTTGAACGTATGCGTCATCTTGCGCCGCTGAAAAGCGCTGACGTGAGCTACTCAATTCCGAAACCTGCTCGTCCCGTGCTGCGTTTGGCTGTCTCCAGCAGCCCAGAAGTTGTTAGCCTTCGGTATTCGTGGAAGTACCCGGCCAAGGCGCCGCGTCAGCGGACCACAGAGAAAGAAATTGTCGCTTCTATCAAGGACAAATTGGGCGACGATGCTGCGCTGGGTCAGCTGAACTCCAACGGGATTTACGAAGATCAAGACCTGAACCTCAGTCAGTCCATCGACTTCTTGGTCTACACCTTGCCACTGCTTGAAGAGCACCCAGATGTGCTGATTGAGGCAGAGAACCGACTTCCTCAATATCAAATCAACGATGCGCCGGCGAAGGTTGCTGTCGAGGCGGGGGAGAGCACCTCAGACTGGTTCGACCTATCCGTTGAAGTCACCATTGATGATGTCAAGGTGCCTTTCCCACAGTTACTCGCTGCCCTGACCCACCACGAGGATTACCTGGTGTTAGATGACCTGAGTGTCATCCCTATCAGCGGAAACGACTTTGCACAGCTACGTCAGCTGGTCAACGAGGCTGGTGAACTGGGCACGGTTGACGGCGATACGATTCGAATCCACAAGCTGAGCATCGACTGGTGGCAAGAGCTGGTGGACTTGGGCATCATCGAAGCCCAACACAACCAGTGGTTGCACACCATGAACGAGTTGACCAGTGGCGAGGAACTGAAGACGGTAGAACTGCCGGAGACCTTTAAAGCGAATCTACGTCCATACCAAGAACAGGGTCTGGCCTGGTTGAACTTCTTGCGCACCCATTCACTCGGGGGCGTACTCGCAGATGACATGGGCCTGGGTAAAACCGTGCAGTTATTGGCCTGCCTGGAGCAGGCTCGCAGTGAAAACCCGGAGCAGAAATTCCTGGTTTTAGCCCCCACCTCAGTGGTGGGCAACTGGATCAATGAAGCTCAGCGGTTTGCACCGCACCTTCGTACTCGGGGGATTAGCTCCACTTCCAAAAAAGCTGGACAGTCCATCGCTGAGCAACTCGGTGACGCGCAGTTGATTGTCACTAGCTATACGATCTTCCGACTTTCCTATGAAGAATTTGAAGCGGCCGGATTCTCCGTGATGATCATGGATGAGGCCCAACAGCTTAAGAACCACACATCCAAGGGCTATAAGCAAGCACGCCAGTTGCCGGTTCCTTGCAAATTTGTGGTGACCGGAACTCCCATGGAAAACAACCTCATGGAATTGTGGGCGCTTGTTTCTTTAGCTGCACCTGGACTATTGGGCGGGCAGAAGGCCTTCAAAGATATATACCAGAAGCAGATCTCGGACGGAGACAAAGAGCGTCTAGACCGGTTGAAAAATCGACTACGTCCCTTTGTGCTTCGCCGTACCAAGGAACAGGTAGTTCCAGAACTTCCTGCCAAGACCGAACAGGTACTGGAAGTTGAATTGGAACCAAACCACCGCAAGGCCTATGACCGCCGCTTCCAACGAGTTCGCCAAGAACTATTGGGACTGGTGGATGACGTTGATTCCAACAGATTTAAGATTCTGCAGTCCTTGACCTTGCTACGTCAGTTGGCATTGGATCCGTCGCTAGTTGGTGAAGGAGATGGACCCAGCGCCAAGCTTGAACTGCTCAAGGAACTCATGTCTGATGCGGTGGCCGAGGGGCACAAGATTCTGGTCTTCAGTCAGTTCACCAGCTTCTTGACCAAGGCTCGTGATGTTGCCCAGGCACTAGATATCAATCACGGGTATCTTGACGGGTCCACTAGTGGAGCCAAACGCAAAGAAATGATCGATGGATTCAGCAACGGCGAATTCCCGGTCTTCTTCATCTCGCTGAAGTCAGGCGGTTTTGGTATCAACCTCACCGCCGCCGATTACTGCATTCTGCTTGACCCGTGGTGGAATCCTGCCGCTGAGGCTCAAGCCATTGACCGTGCGCATCGCATCGGTCAGGAACGTCCGGTCTATGTTTATCGGTTGGTCGCCAAGGACACTATTGAATCCAAGGTGCTCGCGCTTCAGGCGAAGAAGACTCAGTTATTCAATGACGTCTTGGGAGACGAATCTGAAGCTGGTCAGCAAGCAACGCTCAGCGCCGACGACTTCTTAGCGCTGATGGAATAGTGCAGGCGAAGCCTTAGACAAGTTCTTCGAAGCTGATGTTTAGACGGTGCAGCAGCTTACCAAAGTTCTGCAGATCGGTTTCTTCCCATTCGGTCAACTGCTTGCGCAGTTCCTGTCGAAGAGTGTTCCCGCTGTCGCGCCACTTTTGTCGTGCTTCATCAGTAGCGGAGACTAATTGAGCTCGGCCATCACTTGGGTCCTGGGTACGAACTACCAGGGACAAAGCCTCCAGCTGCTGAACCAGGCGGGAGATGGTCGCCTTGTCCAAACGAAGTTTTTCGGCCAAAGCACCTTGCTGTTGGGCATCTTCGCGGATAACTAGCGACAACAGTCGGTAGCCAGGCGCTTGAAGGTCCGGGTGCACGGATTTTGCACGCCGTATGAGCATGTCTCGGGCATGCAAAAGTATGGCGGTGAACTCATCCTCGACCGATTGCAACAGCTTTTCATCTTGCATGGGATCTATTCTATTGAGTCCCTCGCGCGATGTGGAATTTAGTTCTTTCCGGGCCGAGCCTGTCCACTGTAGAGTTCAAGCGGAAACCGCGGTGAACTCGCGGATATTCGAGCAGATTTCCTGTACCCGAGACACAAAAGTTTCGTTTGCATGCCCAGAATAATGGGGAGTTGCAATGACACGTGGGTCAGCTGCGAGCCTTTGGGTGAGCGCAGGAGCCACCGAACCCATGGGGGCATCCCACCAGACATCCAAGGCTGCTCCGGCAATCAACGATTGGTCCAAAGCATCAAGGAGCGACTGAGAATCAATAATGGGGCCGCGCGACACATTGACAAGGAATGCATCTGATCGCATGCGCTTGAACTCAGTCGAGGAAATGAGACCTGTCGTTTCGGCGGTCAGCGGCAAACAGAGAATAACAACATCGCTACACTCAAGAAGCTCTGGCAGATGATCCATAGGCTTGGTCCACAGCAAGTTTTCGTTACTCATCGGGTGGCGGGGGACACTGCGACGCACAGCCACTGACTTGGCGCCCAAAGCGGAGACCGCATCTAGGGCACGAGCCCCAATGCCTCCCAACCCGACAAAACCTATGGTCAGATCCTTAAACGTACGAAACATTGGAACGCTCGCATCGGTAGCCACGCTCCTCCAAGGACCGGCCTTCAGTTCCTCGCTGACTTGAAATAGCCTTCTTTCGTGCGCCATGATCACCATCAGAATATGCTCAGCGATGGATTGTTCGTGGTGCGAGGTTGTGGCGACAGTAGTAGTCGAAGGCAAGCTTGCCAACGCTACACGATCAGTCCCAGAGCCGGTAACGTGTACTAGCCGTGCTTGGCATCGCTGTGCATCTTGTGCTGAAAGCCTGGCACAAACGAGCACTTCCGCGTTGACGATGTGAGCGGATTGCTCCAGAGGGGAGAATCCAGCAACAAAGTGCCAGTCATATTCGGGGAGTAACTGACGGAACTGGCGCTCGAATCGACTCACGATTGGATCAGTGACTACTACCTTCAGCGCGGTTACCATCGTGGAGTCTTCAGCTCGAAAGTTGGATCAATGGATTGCATGTAGCCGGTATCGTTTCTCTGCCGAAGCCCACAATCCAAATATTGTTGGTGCATGCGTTCTAAGGCCTGGGTATCTAGCTCCACACCGAGGCCGGGAGCAGTAGGTACCTTGACGCTGCCGTCTCGAATTTCTAGCACTCCGGGAACAATGACGTCGTCTTCCACGAGCTTCCATGGCCAATGAGTGTCGCAAGCGTAATCGATATTCTCTGTTGCTGACGCCAAATGAATCATGGCGGCAAAGCTTATTCCAAGATGCGAATTGGAATGCATCGAGAGGCTGAGACCAAATGTTTTAGCGATGCCTGCTAGGAGGCTAGAGCGGGAGAGCCCTCCCCAAAAGTGATGATCCGAAAGAACAATGTCAACGGCCTTGGCATCCAACGCAGGCGGTAGATCATCAAAGGAGACAACGCACATGTTCGTAGCGAGAGGTAACGAGATTTCCGAGCGAACTGCCGCGTTATCTGCGATGCTCAAACACGGGTCTTCTAGGTATTCTAAGGACGACTCTAGGCGGTGTCCGATCTGTATGGCTGTCGGAATGCTCCACACGCCATTGGGGTCGAGACGCAGGGGGATGTCGGGGAATTCCTGATGCAGGGCTTCAATCGCGGCTGCCTCTTGCTCAGGGGGGAAAACCCCGCCCTTGAGCTTCAGCGCCTTGAACCCGTACTCATCGACCATCTTTCGAGCCTGCTCGACGATTCCCGACGGGTCTAACGCGACGCCCCACTTATCCTCACCATGGCCTGGGTGTGAGGCCCACTTGTAAAAAAGGTAGCCGCTGAAATCAACCTGTGCTCGTACGGCTCCGCCGAGTAGTGTGCTCACGGGGAGACCAAGGATCTTGCCTTGAATGTCCAGGCAAGCAACGTTGAAGGCTGAGAGAACACGATCGTCTAATGAAGTTGTCGTGACCATGCCTCCGGTTCCATGTCCGCCTTGACCATCGTCTTCTAGCAAAGAGCGTGAGACAAGGCGGGAGACAAGATTCAGATTGAACGGGTCGACACCAATGAGTTCCTCAGCTGCCCGACGCAGGCGAGCCACATGGGCCTCATCGCCGTAGGTTTCACCTAGCCCGTAGTAACCGCTGGCGGTGTGCACCACGACGATGGCGCGCAGGGCAAATGGTTCATGCACACCCACCGAATTCAGTAGCGGAGGGTCAGCGAAAGCGACAGGAGTAACGTCAATTTTTGTCACTGCATGATTGGCTGAAACGATCTGCTGTTCCTGAGGCGTGACATACTGCGTCATTGCATCTGACATGGATAACTCCCTTGGTCGTGTAGGTCTAGAATCACTGTAGAAGCACAGATTGATACCTGTCCAAGCTAACTTTTGCAATCAACGATTCAAGGAGAGTATTGATGTTTTCGCTCATTCAGCTGGAGTCGTTTGTCGCGGTCGCCGAAGAACTTCACTTCGGTGCTGCAGCTGAACGGTTGAATATGACTCAGCCTCCGCTCAGTCGCCAAATTCAGTTGTTGGAACGAGAACTGTCGGCAAAACTCTTCGTAAGGACCTCACGAAGCGTGCAACTCACGGCGGCTGGAGAAGTTCTCTTGCCCAACGCGCGTCGCCTTCTTGAATTGAGCAGACGCACCAGTGTGGAGGTTTCGCGAGTGTCAACAGGGGACTCGGGAACTGTGGTTGTTGGCTATACCTCCGTGGCAGGTCAGTCGGTCTTGCCCGCACTTTTGTCTACAGCGGCACGTCATCTTCCAGAGGTCACACTGGTTCTGCGTGAGGCGGTATCCATTGATCAACTTGATGCTCTGAGCACCGGAAATATTGACGTGGGCCTTCTGCGCCCGGTAGTCACACGGCCTGGAGTGCAATCGTGTCTGGTGAAAAAGGACCGTTTAGTTGTGGCCCTTCCAGCCGAGCATTATCTCGTGACGGGCAAGGGGGTTCTCATCAAGGAATTGGTAGGTCTTCCATTGATGATGTACTCGACCAACGAAGCTCGATACTTCTATGACTTGGTACTTCGCCTCTTTGATTCTGTCGGAACCAAACCTACGATTACCCAAATAGCCAGCCAGATTCCTGCTCTCATGGCGTTGGTTGCCGCCGGTCTTGGAGTGTCTCTGGTACCAGCTAGCGCGATGGATTTTGCCCCGCCAGGAGTGGTCTTCGAAGAGCTGACAGGTCCAGACGGATTGCAGGATTTGAATCATTCAGACATCTTCATCGCTTGGGAAGAAGGCTCGGTAAATCCAGCGGCGCAACGATTGCGGGATGTCTTCATCGAGACTCTGGAAAACGTCGAAGGCAATCAGATCCCTAGTCTCGAGCACTCAAGTGCCAAGCCATAGAGCATTGAAGAGCTGGCGAGAGACCGTGGAGAGGCTAGTGATTTAGCAAACCTGCAAATGCGAGCATGACAGGAATACCCAAAATGGTGGTGACAAGAACGGTATCTTTGGCAACAGTAATTCCTGCGTTGTAGCGATCCGCATTTACGAAGATATTCTGTGCAGTGGGCAGCGCAGCCATGATGATGGCGATGTATTGACCAGTTGAATCGAGTCTGAATACCCATGCTGCTAACGCCCAGGCCAATAACGGGTGAGCAACAAGTTTGAGAGTTGCAGCTGTCCATACTTCGGCCCGACGCCCGGCAGACTTTTGCAGGGGCCTTGAACCGACCAGAGAGATTCCGAAACCTAAAAGCATGGCCGGGATTGAGGCGCCAGCAAGCAGTTCAACTGGCGTTAGTAGCAGCTGTGGCGGCATCCAATGAAAAATGGAGCATGCCAACCCGGCTGCTGAGGCGACGATCATCGGATTAGACAGCGTACGAATAAAAATACTTCTCACACCGGCTTCTCGGTTGCTGGTGGCCTTCTCCATCAAAGACAGCGACACAGGAGTCATAATGGCCATCTGGAACAGAGCTACGGGTGCCGCCAAAGAAATGTCACCCAACGCGTAGAGCGCAATCGGCAATCCTAGGTTGCCGGCGTTGACCGTGGAAGCAGCCATGGCTCCGATGGTCCGTTCCGCCGCAGAGCGTTTGAAGAACAGTTTCGCGAGTACACGGAACAAGACGAAAATTACGAGGGCAGAGATCCCAGCGATGAAGAGTTGTGACCCCAACGCTTCTTCCGGGTTGGCTCCGGCGATGGTAGTAAAAAGTAGTGCGGGGGAAGCAATGAAAAAGGTGAGCCTGTTCAGGATCATTCGGCCTTCGGAGCCGAAGACGTTCTTCTTACCCGCCCAATAGCCAATAGCGATAATGGCCCAGATTCCGAAAAAGCCTTCAAAGACACCAAACATGTAATTGGTTCGAACTCCTAGCTCAAGAGGAATGTTGCTAGTAATGCTACCGGGATAGATAAGAATGTACTGGCCAAAATGACTTCACGAGGAATTGTTGGCTTCAGTGAGAATTGTTGACTGAAAAGCAGAACATTCTGTGCCGTGGGCAAAGCTGCCATGACCACAACGCCCATGAGCTCAACTGACTTAAGCCCGAAGATCAAGTCTCCTAAGAGCCAAGCAATCAACGGCATGACCACTACTTTGAAGGCGCTACCCAGGAGAACCTCTGGGCGCCCTTCTTTCTCGGAGAGTGGTTTTTGCCCATACAGTGACATTCCAAAAGCCATTAACAACAGCGGGATTGAAGCATTTCCCAGCATGTCTAAGGGAGCATGTATGACCTCTGGAAGTCTGAGATTGAAGAAGGAGAAACCGGCTCCAATTGCGGTGGCCACCGTGACCGGATTGGCTACGGATTTGATGATCGTTGTGCCTAGCGGGAGTTCTTGAGAATCGGGACTGAGCTTGCGGGAGGTCAGTGCGAACATACATAAATAGGCCGGGGCAATGACCAGAAGTTGAGCTATGAGAACTGAAACCGCAGGGGTTGTACTTCCTACCGCGTACAGGGCTAGAGGGATACCGATATTGCCAGCATTGACGTAACTGGTGGACATGGCTGCCGCTGGAAGATTGTGCGCAGGAGTCTTGAACAATACTCGCGAGACCACAGCAAACAGCGCTCCGGTCAGGGCCGCAGTCAACAGCGCAATAGGGGTAAATACACCTAGCACTAACCCGAGGTCTGCGTCAGCCAGCAAGATAAACATCAACGCCGGATTGGTGATGTAAAAAATCAGTGGGGTGAGCCCGGTAGAGATCGCTTGTCTTTTGGCTGGAAGGAATTTGGCAGTAGCGAGACCAACCCCGATCAGTATCAGGACTACTGCGAATCCTTGCATGACGCCTTGCATATACGCTCCCATTGCCGGCTCTGTGTTTCACCCACGAATTCTGGGAACCACCGCGGAAACGGCGGAGACAAGGGTTCTTGTCTCCGCCGTACCGTGAATTTCATTTACTTTGAATCAAAACCTAGCGAACCAATGCGGGGCTCTTAGAATCAAAGCTCCAGCCTGGAATAAGGAATTGCATTGACACTGCATCATCGCGAGAACCCAGATCGTGTTCCAGGTAAAGCTCGTGGGCCTCATCTACACGCTCTCGGTTCAGACTTACGCCTAGACCAGATTTCTGTGGAACCTGAATCTGGCCATCACGAATGAGCAACGGATCTTCGGTAAGACCCTGACCGTCCTGCCAGATCCAGTGAGTATCCAACGCCGTGATTTCTCCGGGCGCGGCGGCACCGACCTGGGTGAACATGGCAAGAGAAATATCGAAGTGGTTGTTCGAGTGAGATCCCCAAGTCAGCCCGAATTCATTGCACAGCTGAGCGACACGTACAGATCCAGACATAGTCCAGAAGTGCGGATCTGCCAGCGGAATATCAACGGCATTGGTGCGCACTGCGTGAGACATTTCGCGCCAGTCGGTGGCAATCATATTGGTGGCAGTCTGCAGGCCGGTGGCCCGACGGAACTCGCTCATGACCTCGCGACCGGAGAACCGACCTTCCGGGCCACATGGGTCCTCGGCATAGGCCACAACACCACGCATGCGCTTACCAAGACGGATGGCATCTTCTAACAACCAACCGCCATTAGGATCCAGCGTTATACGTGCTTCGGGGAAGCGTTCCTTGAGCGCGATGACCGCGTCTACTTCTGCGTCACCAGCTTGGACCCCGCCCTTAAGCTTGAAGTCTTTGAAGCCGTAACGCTTCTGTGCAGCCTCGGCCAACCGGACCACAGCTTCCGGCGTCATAGCTTCTTCGCGACGAACCCGTTCCCAATCATCGGCGCCGTCTGGTTCACGAAGATACGGAAGATCAGTGGCATCTGGATTTCCCACATAGAAGAGGTAGCCGAGCATCGGAACAGCGTCACGCTGCTGTCCATCGCCAAGAAGCTCTGCCACAGGGACGCCAAGATGCTGTCCATGAAGATCCAAAAGCGCAGACTCAACAGCAGTCACTGCGTGCACCGTGGTGCGCAAATCAAACGTCTGCGCGCCGCGTCCACCCTTGTCGCGGTCCGCGAACTGGGTGGAAATCTGGCGCAGCAAGGAACGGTATTTGGCTACGGGTGCACCGTTGATGAGCGTTCCGGCTTCTTGGATGGTTGAACGGATTGCTTCACCGCCAGGAACTTCACCCAAACCGGTGCGCCCCTCTGAATCGGTGATGATCACGATATTTCGGGTGAAGAATGGGCCGTGAGCTCCGGAGAGATTCAGCAGCATAGAATCGTGACCGGCCACCGGGATGACCTCGACCGATGCAACAGTCGGATGTGTACTCATTAATTATTCTCCTGCAAGCTTCAGCGTGCCATCCACGCGACGAGTCAGATTCCATGGATTAGCGGTGGCCAATGGCTCTGGCAACAATGCGTCAGGGAAGTTCTGGTAAGCCACTGGACGCAGGAAGCGTTCGATGGCCAAGGTTCCAACTGAGGTGGTATGCGGAGCTGAAGTCGCTGGGAACGGTCCACCGTGCACCATCGCGTGGCCCACTTCAACACCTGTAGGCCAACCGTTGATCAGGATTCGACCCGCTTTGGTCTCAAGCACTGGAAGCGCTTGGGCTGCCAGAGCATGATCCGACTCGTTGAGTTGCAAGGTCGCGGTTAGCTGTCCTTCCAGCTTTGTCAGGGCGCCTACCAGTTCTTCTGAACTGTTGTAGCGGATCACCAGAGATGCGGCTCCAAAGATTTCTTCCTGTAACACTGGGTTGGTCAATAGCTGATCAACACCGGAAGCAAAGATCGCTGGGGCAGGAGCGTTTTCGCTTGTTCCCTCGGCACCACGACCCAAAAGCTCCACGCCATCTTGTGCTTCGAGGGCGGCAACGCCTTCGCTCCAAGAATTGAAGATTCCTTCGGTGAGCATGGTCTGACCGGTGGTGGAAGCCGTGGCAGGAGCGATGGCCTTGACGAACGCGTCTCCAGCCTCGCCGGCCGGAACGAAGACCAGACCAGGAGCGGTACACAGCTGTCCGGAGGAACCGGTGACGGATCCGAGGTACGCCTTGGCGTGGGCTTCTGGATCTTCTGCCAAGGCACCTTCGAAGAAGATCACCGGGTTGATGGCGCTCATTTCGGCATATACCGGAATGGGTTCTGGCCGTGCGGCCGCGGTATTCATCAAAGCGGTACCGCCCGAACGCGAACCGGTGAAACCGACCGCCTTAATCACGGGGTCAGCGACCAGTGCCTGACCGATCGAAGCACCAGGACCGTAAACCAACGAGAAGACACCTGGGTGTAGTCCTGAGTCGGTCACCGCCTTGGTGATGGCACGGCCAACGATTTCGCTGGTACCTGGATGCGCATTGTGAGCTTTGAACACCACAGGGCAACCGGCAGCCAGCGCCGATGCCGTATCGCCACCTGCGGTGGAGAACGCCAGCGGGAAGTTTGAAGCGCCAAAGACCGCCACTGGTCCCAACGGAATCTTGCGTTGGCGGATGTCTACACGCGGAAGTGGGGTGCGATCCGGCAAGGCCGGATCAATGCGCACACCGCGGAAATCGCCCTGACGAACAACCTTTGCGAAGAGTCGCAACTGTCCGGTGGTGCGTCCGCGCTCGCCGTTTAGGCGTGCAGCTGGAAGACCGGTTTCGGCCATCGCCCGTTCGACCAGTTCCTCACCGACAGCCTCGATGTTATCGGCAATAGCTTCAAGGAAGGTCGCATGCTTCTCTGGATCAAGGGCGCGGAAAGAACCAAAAGCTTCGGTCGCAGCCGCGGTGGCAACTTTCAGTTGATCGGTATCGATCAGACTGTAGCCCGGTTCCAGCGGCTGGTTGGTGGCTGGGTTATAGCCGTTGACAGTGCGTCCGGTGCCAGCGGTTGGTACACCTGCGAGAATCGACTGCCCGGTGAGTTGCTCGGTCTTGGTAGTCATGGTGCTCCTAACGATTCGTATGTTGGCAGTTCAGTTCTTAGAGTGCGGCGTCAGCAGGAACAACGCCTGCCTTCTGGATCAATGCCGAAAGATCAGCCATATCAGCCTCGGTCAGATCCTGCAGTGGTGGACGCACGGAGCCGGAATCACGGCCGATAGCCTTCAAGCCACCCTTGACGATGGATACGCCGTAGCCCTTGACGCGGTCGCGAATTTCCAAGTATGGAAGGACAAAGCGGTTGAGCTTTTCGTTGATCGCCACGCGATCCTGGGCGCGCACGTCCTTGTAGAAGTCCAATGCGAATTCTGGCACGAAGTTGTACATGGCTGAAGAGTAAGTGCTCATGCCTAGCTGCAGCAGTGGCAGTGCAAAAGTCTCAGCGGTTGGTAGACCACCAAGGTAGAACAGGCGGTCACCGTTCTTGGCGTACACCTTGGTGATTTGTTCAATGTCGCCCAGAGCATCCTTGAAACCGATGAAGTTTTCATGGTTATCGGCCAAGCGAGCAACGGTGTCTGCGGTGTAGACAGCGTTGGCACGGTTGTAAACGATCACGCCAGTCTTGGTGGCTTCGCAGACCTTGGAAACGTGCTGGTACAGGCCTTCCTGATCACATTCGGTCAGGTATGGAGGTAGTAGCAGAAGTCCTTCAGCGCCGGCTGCTTCTGCATCTTGCGCATTCTGGATTGCCTGTTTGGTGGAGCCACCGGCAGAAGCCAATACTGGTACGTTGGTGCCCGCTTCTTCGACGGCCATTCGTACTACCTTGGAGGCTTCTTGCGGGGTCAGGGTGAAACCTTCACCGGTGCCGCCCGCGGCAAACAATCCTGCGACGTTGAAGCTTGCCTGCCATGACAAGTGCTTGCGGTAGGCAGCTTCATCAATTTCGAGATTTGCGTCGAAGGCGGTGACTGGGAACGAGAGAAGACCGTCTTTGAGTTTGTTCGCCAGTTCGGTGGGAGTGTACTGAGCCATGAGAGGGATTCCTTTGTTTCGTTTCCCAATGTCCGCAGACTCTAGGAAGCAAGTGAGATGTGAATTGCAATTACTCTCACCCTAGGAACAGTCAGTGATGCCTGTCCAAGCCCATATTTGTATTGTTTGATACCTAGTCGGCATCATTGCCGTGGATGCTACCTCGGGCGATAGCGACCAAACGTTCGAGAGCCGGATTTTTTGAGGTGCGACTCCAAATGGCGTGAAGCTGCACCGGGTCTTCTTTGAGCTCTGGCAGGCGAAGATAACTCACTCCCGAAACTCCGAGCAGCTTGGCGCTTTCAGGGACAAAGGCAATTCCACGACCCGCCGAGACCAAAGCAATCATGGTCAGGATCTGACTTACCGTATGCCTTACGTTTTTGTGTTCAATATCGATAAGGCGAACCACGAGGTCATAGAAGTAGCGAGCCTTGGTTGGTGAATGCATGATCAATGGTTCATCACGAAGGTCCTCGAAAGCGACATCCCGTTTGAGCTGGGCCAGAGGATGATTCGTGGGCACCGCGGCAACTAACCCTTCCGAGAATAGGAGGGACGACTCAAATAGTGCTTCGTCAAATGGTGGGCGCGCTAAACCGAGATCTAAATCTCCGTCTAGAAGTGCATCGACTTGTTCGCTGGTTACCATCTCGGCGAGTTCCACATGGACCTTTGGCATCTGCTCAGAGATTTCGCCAAGCATGGGTCCCAGGAGGCTGAATCCGGAGGCTGCGGTAAATCCAATACGAAGTTCGCCTAGCTGACCGGCGGCGATTCGGCGCGCGTTATCTGGCGCGCGGTCGGCCGCAATGACTAATCGTCTAGCGTCCTGCAAGAAGGCTTGACCGGCTGCGGTCAGTGATACTCGGCGATTATCGCGCTCGAGTAGTTCCACGCCTACTGTTCGTTCTAGCTTCTGAATTTGCCGGCTCAGCGGTGGCTGGGTCATGTTCAATCTCTCGGCCGCGCGGCCGAAATGTAGCTCCTCCGCCACCGCAACAAAACTTCTGGCCTGATCCAGAGTAAACATTCAATACCTTTCGGGAATCATTCCATGCACATTCAACCTTGGACATGCATCACTTCCAGTTTCTACGCTATACCCGAGACCAACAAGGTGACTTACCTCACGCAGGGGGTAGTGATCTGGTCTTGCACACTCGAGCCCGCAGGAGAAAAACATGAAAAATCGTATGACCCGCCGCGCACTATTCGCACTCACCGCCGCTGGTACGGCACTGGCGCTGACCGCTTGTGGCGGAAATGTTGGAGGAGGCAGTGCCGAATCAGGCAAGTTCCCTTCTGGCCCGGTGACCATGACTGTGGGGCAGGCACCAGGTGGTTCGACGGATTTGATTGCTCGTGCGGCTGCTGACGGGATGGCTGACTCTTTGGGGGTTTCGATGCCAGTGGTGAATAAGCCTGGTGCCAACGGCGCATTGGCAACCAAAGAAGTTGCAGCCATGAAGGCTGACGGTCAAAACCTGGTCTTGCTCAACGCCTCGCTGATCACCATCACTCCGCTGGCAGTTTCTGAAGAAGAGACTGTTTCGCTTGATGACCTTGACGTGCTGATGGGGCTGTCCCAGGACGACTACGTCATGGTTGCCAGCAAGTCTTCCGGGCTCAAGACTGTGGAAGACATCAAGAAGAGCGACAAGAAGCTGTCATTTGGCACCACCGGTGTGGGAACCGGCTCGCAGCTAGCGCAGGAACTGTTGCTCGCTCAAGCTGACATTGACGGCACCACCGTTCCCTTCGACTCCGGATCACCAGCACTGACCGCAGTCATGGGTGACCAAGTTCAGGTCTCCACCATTCAGCTTGGTGAAGCAAAGCCGCAGATCGATGCCGGCGCAGTGGTTCCGATCGTTGTCTTCTCCAAGGAACGCAATGAGTTCTTGCCTGAGGTTCCTACCGCTATCGAAGCCGGTTACGAAGTTCCGGTATCGCAGTATCGTGCCATCGCTGCACCTAAGGGCTTGAGCGATGAGGCGAAGGACAAGCTGGTTGAATCCATCAAGGAAGCAACCAAGGCCGATAGCTACAAGAGCTTCAACGAAAAGAACCTGCTGACCACTCACGAAATCAGTGGTGAAGAAGTAGTTTCCGAATGGACCGAGTTAGCTTCCACCTACAAGAAGCTCACCGAAGAGCATGGGATCTCTCTGGCTGGCAACTAGCTAGCAAAGCTCGATAACCAACTCGAAAGCGAGAATCCCAGGATGAAACTTATGGATGCTAAACACGCGCGGCATGATTCAACAGAGAAATCATTGACCTCTGAATTGACGCCAGAACCGCAAGAACCAGAAGCGCTAACGCCGGAAGAACTTGCCGCACAGTGGGAAGCCGAGGCAGCCGAACCAGCAGGCCCGATAGCCAACCTGTTATCGTCCTTGGTTGTCCTGGGATTGAGCATTGCGGGCATGGCACTCTCAGTCGGTCTGGGACTGGGAACTCCCGCGGCCCCAGCAGCCGGAATGTGGCCTTTTGTTATCTCGTTGATTGCCGCCGTCATGGCAGTCGCTCAGATCATAGTGGGCCGCGCCGGTGGCAGAGACGGCGAAAAATTCAGCGCCCTGAGCTGGTACGCAGTCATTGGGTTTGCAACGCTGATCCTGATGGTCGTTTTGATGCCAATTATTGGCTTCGAAATCCCATCATTGCTGCTGTGCTTCGTTTGGATGCGTTGGCTAGGTGGGGAGCGTTGGAGGTCAGCGACAATCTATTCAATTCTGATTGTCGCGGCATTCTACGCAATCTTCATTGCAGCCTTGGGCACAACGATCCCTCGACTCTTCTAAGCACGTAAAGGCTGAACCGCATGGAATTTTTCGGACCGGTCTTAGACGGATTTAACGTCGTCTTGGACCCCACAAACCTCTTGTACTGTCTGCTGGGCGTTGTCGTCGGGATGCTCATTGGTGTGCTCCCAGGACTTGGGCCAGCAGCTACTATCGCCATCTTGCTACCCATGACCTATGGCGTTGAGCCAGTGACAGCCATCATCATGCTCGCAGGTATTTTCTATGGCGCGCAGTATGGCGGAACTATTACCTCGGTGCTCTTGCGGCTTCCGGGCGAAGCTAGCTCGGTCGTGACCGTCTTTGACGGCTACGTCATGGCGAAGCAAGGAAGAGCCGGAGCTGCTCTGGGTATTGCAGCGATTGGCTCATTCTTCGGAGCAACAATCTCGATTATCGGGTTGACCTTCCTAGCTCCCTTGGTGGCCAGCTTTGCGCTGGATTTTGGACCTCCTGAATACACCGCATTAGCGATGCTCGGCATCCTACTGGTTGCCACGATTTCAGGTGGCACAAAAATCAAAGCCATCATTGCCGCGGCCGTTGGCCTGTTCCTGGCCACCATTGGCCGCGACGGGTTCACCGGTGCTGAGCGTTTTACTTTCGGCAATCTCTCGCTGGCTGACGGAATTGATTTTGTCCCCATCGCGATGGGACTGTTCGGCCTTGGAGAAATCCTCTACAACTTGGAGGAGCGTCATCGTGCAGCTAACGCCCCGGTGAAGGTCTCGAAAGTCTGGCCTCAGCGCAAAGACATCAAGGAAGCTTCCGGAGCCATCGGACGTGGATCGGTACTGGGCTTCTTCCTGGGCATTTTGCCCGGTGGCGGTGCGACCATTGCGTCCTTGGCGTCATATGCCATGGAGAAAAAGACGGCAAAGGATCCTTCTCGTTTCGGTAAGGGCGCTATTGAAGGCGTGGCTGGGCCTGAATCGGCAAACAATGCCGCCGCGACAAGTTCGTTCATTCCGCTATTGACCCTGGGTATCCCAGCCAACGCGACGATGGCCATCATTTTTGGAGCACTGCTGATTCAAGGGATCACCCCGGGCCCGCAGCTGATCAACGACAATCCTCAGCTGTTCTGGGGCGTGGTGAACTCCATGTATATCGGCAATATTCTCCTGCTGATCATGTCCATTCCGTTGATCGGTGTGTTCGTGAAAATCCTTCGAGTTCGTGCAGCAATCCTGGCACCAATTACGGCCCTGATCACCATGCTCGGTGCCTACACCATCCGAAACTCAATGTTTGATGTACTGCTGGTTGTACTCTTCGGCGCCATCGGTTACCTCATGAAAAAGTTTGGATTTGAACCGGGCCCGTTGGTTCTAGCCTTCGTGCTGGGAAGCCTGCTGGAATCGAACCTACGTAGGTCGTTGCTCGTTCTTGAAGGAGATCCGACTGGATTCTTCACTCGCCCGATTTCGGCAACACTGCTGGTTCTGTTCATATTTGTTGCTGTGTGGCCAGTGATCAAGAGCGGTATTGAAAAGCGAAAGGCCGGCTCACTGGCCAGCACTATTGCCTCAGAAAAAGAAAAGGAAAACGCATGAGCATCATCGTCGGATACGTTCCATCGAACGTAGGTGAGGCCGCAGTCGCAGCGGCAATACAGGAAGCTAAGCTGCGTGACGAGCAATTGCTCATCGTCAATTCTTCTCGTGAAGGCTCGCTCGTAGACAAGAACACAGCTTCAGAAGAGGATCTTGCTCGGGTCCTTGACACGGCAGTAAAGGCGGGAGTGAGTGCTCAAGTTATCGAATCAACCTATCGAGATGACTTGACCGAAGAGTTCTTGGGACTGGCCGATAAGCATGAGGTCTCGTTGATTGTGATTGGGCTGCGCCAGCGATCACAAGTCGGTAAATTCATCATGGGCTCACAAGCTCAGCGCATCTTGCTGCAAGCCGAGCACCCAGTCTTGGCGGTCAAAGCTCCATAGAGAGTTCTGAACACCTAAGAATGGCGTCTTCTGCAGGCCGTGAAATCTTCTTGAAAAGAGATTTCACGGCCTGCTTTTTGCTGCCCAGAAATAGCTAGCGAACAACGTAAAAACAGGATCAAATTTCCGTGATGCTCGTCACAAGGAGAGTGGAATTTTTCGGTTTTCGTAGCGCAGATGTGTAGCGTGCGGAAGCGCGGATCTGGCTTGTTTTAGGGGTTTTGCGGCGGTATCAGCTTCACCTCACAGGTTGCCGATGCTACCTAGGTATCAATAGATGCGGTTCGAGTCTTGGACGGACTGATGTGAAGTCACTAACGTGATTGATGGCACAAGGGAGTATGCGCCAGTTCACTTGAGAAGAGCTGTTGACGCCCCCCGATTGATGCCCACTTATTCTTTCCCCTGACCGCACTCCAGATTGGAGCCACTATGCCATTGCTCATCGTTGCGCTGGCTGTCGTCGTGCTTCTGATCCTCATGATGAGGTTCAAGCTCAACGGCTTTATTTCGCTAATTCTTGTTGCCACACTTGTCGCTTTTTGGGCGGTGGCAACCGACTCGCTGACCATAGATGGTGAGGCGGCGGGGATTGCGGACATCCCGGAGATCATTGCTGACGGGTTGGGCGGACAGCTAGGTGGAACCGCCATTGTCATCGGTTTAGGAGCGATGATTGGGCGCGTTATGGGTGATGCCGGCGCGGCACAGCGCATCGCTAAGAAAATTCTTGCAGTATTCGGTGAACGAGGCGTTCAGTGGGCTATGGTCATCTCGGCCATGCTCATCGGTGTCACCATGTTCTACGAGGTTGCTTTTGTTATTTTGGTTCCCGTCGCTTTTACTCTGGTGCGAGCCACCAAGGTAAACCTGCTGTGGGTCGGTCTGCCGATGTCCATCTCGCTATCCACGATGCATTCCTTCCTGCCTCCGCATCCTGGCCCAACAGCCGTAGCGGGGCTCTACAACGCATCGGTTGGTCTGACACTGGCCTACGGCCTGTTGATCGCCGTTCCGGTTGGCATTGCCATCGCAATGACCTGGCCACGACTGTCCTTTGTTCGCAAGATGAACCCACAAATGCCTTCTGGGCTATTGGCCGAAAAGGAATTCAAAGACGAAGAGCTTCCGTCAACGGCGATGTCCTTCATCGTGGCTCTACTGCCGATCTTGCTGATCGGCGGTTCAGAAGTCGCACGTATGACCATGACGCTCAGTGACACTGCTGACCATATTCTGGAACTACTTGGTTCCGCGGAGATAGCACTTCTTATCGCCCTGATCGTGGCAATTATCGCGTTCGGTCCAATGAGCAATCGAAGCATGAATCAGGTCGCCAAATCCATGAGTGAAGCGGCCCGAGCTATGGCAATGATCTTGCTGGTTATTGGTGCAGGTGGCGCGTTCAAGGAAGTTTTGGTCTCGGCTGGGATCGCTGATTACATCGCAGAAACTACTTCGGGATGGGATCTTAGCCCGTTGGTTCTAGCGTGGCTTATCGCTGTGATTCTGCGCATCGCTTTGGGTTCTGCGACGGTAGCCGTATCTACCGCGGCCGGTATTGCCGCCCCTCTGGTTGCAGCCACTGGAGCTTCGCCTGAGTTGATGGTCTTGGCTACCGCCTGTGGTTCCATCGCCTTTAGCCACGTCAATGACCCAGGCTTCTGGATGTTCAAAGAGTACTTCAACCTCAACGTTGGTCAAGCAATAGCAGTGCGCACTACCTATACCACCACGCTGGCGGTTCTAGGATTGCTTGGAGTCTTATTGTTGAGCACGTTCATCTCCTAGTGCACAAAAATACACTGTGCCCGTACGGAACATTCCGTACGGGCACAGTGCATTTAATAAGGAGACGACTAGGCCTCAGCTTGTAGCCGAGCCATCGAATTGCTCAAGTGAATCCGCATGGCTGCCGAGGCTAATTGCGGGTTGGCCGATGCGATGGCCTGATGAATTGCCCGGTGTTCTGCAGCCACTGAATCAAGGCGCGTGCTGTTAATTGACTCACTGGAGTCCAGACGGCGACGAGGCATGGCGATCATCGCGGGGCCGAAATTCTGAACGGCCTGAATGAAGTACGAGTTGCCAGTCGCGCGCGCTACGGCCAGGTGAAACTCGTAGTCACAGCGCATACTTACCGAAGCATTTCCCAAGGACGCTTCAAAACCTTGAAGTGCAGCGTCCATAGAGGCCAAATCTTGCTCAGACGATTTCAGGGCCGCGTTGGCAGCCGCCTCAGTCTCGAAGCCCAAACGGAATTCGATGAGGCGACGGCGCTCCTCCAAGGTGCGTGGGATCAATGACTGCGACTCGGTGGGAGTCTCTGGGGGAGGAGTTAAGGCAAAGCTGCCGGCACCCCTGCGGGTGTAGATCAGTCCCTCGGCCTGCAGGCGAGTAATCGCTTCGCGAACAACAGTTCGTGAGACACCGTGGGAAGCAATCAGAGTATTCTCGCTGGGAAGTTTTTCGCCAGCGGCAATGTCACCGGAACTGATGCGTTCTCGCAGGTCTTCTACCAATGAAGAAGCCAGGTTGGGTTTCATGCTCTGCATCCTTAAAGCATAAGCGCCGGTACCCGCCACAAACGGGTACCGGCGCTCTAATCAATAGTCGTTATGGGCGTCCGAATTCCACGGTGTCCGTGGTCCAGGCGCGGGCCTGATCGCTGAAGGTGAAGCCCAGACCTGGACGGTCTGGAACGATCATGCGACCGTCTTTGGTCTCAAGGCGTTCGTTGAACAATGGATCCAACCAGTCGAAGTGCTCTACCCATGGTTCGCGTGGGTAGGTTGCAGCGAGGTGAAGATGGATTTCCATGGCGAAGTGAGGTGCCAGATCCAGACCTGCCTGATCAGCTAGGGTTGCCAAGCGTAGGAACTGGGTGATGCCACCAACGCGAGGCGCATCTGGCTGAATGATGTCGCAAGCGCGAGCTGCAATTAGACGTTCGTGTTCAGCAACGGAAGCAAGCATTTCACCGGTGGCGATTGGGGTGTCCAGCGCAGCGGCCAAAGCCGCGTGGCCTTCTGCATCGTAGGCATCTAGTGGCTCTTCGATCCAGACCAGATCGAACTGTTCCAACTTGCGACCCATACGTAGTGCGGTGGCGCGATCCCACTGCTGGTTGGCATCCACCATGAGTGGGAAGTCGTTGCCGATGTGCTCGCGAACTGCTGAAACGCGACGGAGATCTTCGGCGCTATCTGGCAGACCAACCTTGATCTTGATGCCGCCAATGCCTTCTTCGATGGACTGGCTGGCGCGTTCTTTGACCTCTTCGATGGAGGCGTTCAAGAATCCGCCGGAGGTGTTGTAGGTGCGGACCGAGTCGCGGTGCGAGCCCAAGAACTTGGCCAAAGGCAGGCCAGCGCGCTTGGACTTGAGGTCATAGAGAGCAATGTCCAATGCTGCCAACGCCTGCGTTGCAACACCTGAACGGCCAACTGATGCGCCAGCCCAAAGCAGCTTGGTGTAGAGCTTTGCGATGTCGTTGGGGTCCTCGCCGATCATGGTTTCGGCGACTTCCTTGGCGTGCGCATACTGTGCTGGACCGCCAGCGCGCTTGGAGTACGAGAAGCCCATACCTTCAAAGCCCTGCTCGGTGGTGATCTCGGCAAAGAGGAACACTACTTCGGTCATTGGCCTCTGCCGGCCAGTGAAAACTTTGGCGTCTGAGATGGGGGTGGCCAGCGGTAGGCGTGCCGTGGAGAGCTTGACGTGACGGATTACATCGGGGGTGTATGTCATGAGATTCATGCTCCTGAAACTGGGGGAGGAAATAACTTCTGAACTTATCGTACAAGTTAGAAAGTTGTCGCACAAGTGATTTTTGAAGGCAAAAATTGTCAATGACAGTGCTGTTTAGCGTGAAGGTTTCGCGCCTGTAGCCCATCCGAATTTGCGGATGGGCTACAGCGTGCGTGGCTGAGGTTTCTTATTAGATAGGAGTGACGAGCGTGCCGTTCGCGAGGTATTGACGCAAGTTATCTAGGGTTAGTGAGGCCATATCGGCCCGAGTCTCACGAGTTCCACTGCCGAGGTGAGGCAAGAGTACGACGTTTTCTAGATCCAGTAATTCGGTAGGAATCGTTGGCTCCTTTTCAAAAACGTCCAGGCCTGCGCCCGCGATGCCGCCTGAGGTTAGTGCGTGCACTAGTGCCGGCTCGTCGATGACCGAGCCACGTGCAATGTTGATGATGAAGCCCTGGGGGCCGACGGCGTTGAGTACTTCGGTATTAACTAGCTTGGCTGACTGTGGGCCACCTGCGGCCGCGACGATGAGTACGTCTGTGGCAGCGGCCAGCTCTGTGGCCGAGTGGTGGTACTCGTAGTTGACTCCAGGCTTTTCGCTTCGGTTGTGATAGTGGATTTCGCACCCAAACGCTTCGAGTCGCGTGGCGATGGCCTGTCCAATGCGACCCAGTCCAAGGATGCCAACTTTCTTACCGCTGGCACGAGTGGCTAGCGGGAAGTTCTGGCCAGGAACCCAGGATCCTCGACGTACAAAACGTTCTGCCGATCCCAGACCGCGCAGAGTCGAAAGGTAGAGCCCTAGGGCAGTATCTGCGACGCAGTCATTGAGAACATCTGGGGTATTGCTGATCTTGATGGATCGCTCGTGTGCCTGGTGGACGTCGGTGGCATCGTAGCCGACTCCGAAGTTGATGATGGCCTCTAGATTTGGCAACTGTTGCATGAGCTGAGTGTCAACGCCAAAACGTCCTGAGCACACCGCGACGCGAATGTGCTCCCCGTGGGTGGTGAGCAGGTTCTCTTGTTTGGTCGGTGAGTCGGGAAGTATTAGGGTGCCGAATTCCTCCTGCAAAGCTTGGGCGACCGTTGGGTTTACCGGTCCGACGCGAAGGATCTGTTCGCCGGTGATGGATGTCGAATCTCGTGTGGCGGAGGCGCTGGTATCAGTGGGCATGACTGAATCGTATGGATGCTCATCGATTCACGTCCAACACGCAAATTGTATGAATCAATGCCCTTGAGGCATGGATTCCAAAGTAGCCCCGAAATGTAGCGCAAGTCACACTTTGTTTACTTGATGGTAGTGAACCCTGAGACCAGATGCCGTATTTGGCAACAATCAAAAAGCCTTGACCCACACCGTGGGGCAGTCAAAGCTGTGGTTACGAACTTCGGCGGAAACTCCGCTACATCCACCACTCACATCGCACTGTCGCGAAGGATACTCAATGTCTCACCGCACTCCACGCTCCCACCGCATCCCACTGGCACTAGCTGCTTCAGCACTATTGGGCACCACAGCACTTTCCGGCTGCTCAGTGGCCAACTCCGAAGAAGCTTCCTCAGGATCGGGTGCACCGAGCGACACCCTACGCGTTGTCCTGCAGCAAGAGCCACCAACGTTGGAAGCTTGCGAATCAAACCTCACCAGTACCGGCGTAGTGATCCGATCCACCATCACCGAGCCGTTCATCGAAAGAAACCCAACCAGCGGAGAGCTAGAACCAAAACTCGCCACCGAATGGTCCAGCAAAGACGATAAAACCTGGACGCTGAAGCTACGAGAAGGCGTGAAATTCCACGACGGCTCAGACTTCAACGCGGACGACGCCATCGCAACGATCGATCGTGCAGTCAATTCCAAACTCGGTTGCAACGTCGAAGGCTACGTTTTTGGTGACGACGACCTGAAGCTCAAGAAAGTCGATGACTACACCATTGAAGTCACGGCAGCGAAGAAGGACCCTATCCTTCCGCTGCGCCTGTCATTCCTTGAAGTAGTACCAAAGGAGACTTCGGCAACCGAGAAAGTCCGAGAGCCCATCGGCACCGGCCCCTACCAGCTGGCCGACTGGCAGGCAGGGCAGAGCATCAACGCCACTGCCTTCGCTGACTACTGGGGAGAAGCACCAGCTTTCAAGAAAGCCAACTATCAGTGGCGTTCCGAGGGAAGCGTGCGAGCTGCCATGATCACCTCGGGTGAAGCAGACATCGCTACGGGACTGAGCCCCGAAGACAACATCGGTGACCTCGGTGTTTCATACCCCAACAACGAGACTGTCGCACTGCGCATGCACGCAGAGACTGCACCATTTGATGACATTCGCATCCGCCGGGCGGTGAACTATGCGATTGATAAGGAGTCCATTGTTGCTTCCCTCTACGGTGGACGCGATAAGGCTGCCGCACAGCTAGTTCCGTCGGGCGTTGTTGGGCACAGCGAGGATCTTCCCGTATGGGAATTCAACCTGGATAAGGCCAAGGAGCTCGTAGCCGAAGCCAAAGCCGCCGGCACCGATGTCTCTGCACCCATTAACCTTGTCGTCCGCACCGCGCAGTTCCCTAAAATTCAGGAACTCGCTCAGGTGATCCAGGAACAGTTGACTCAAGCGGGCCTGACCGTAAACCTGAAGATGCTTGAGACTAGCCAGCATTTGACCTACCAAGTTCGTCCTTTCCCAACCAAGGAGGACGGCGCGATCATGCTGATGACTCAGCACGGTAACCAGGCTGGTGACGCTGCCTTCACCGTTGATCAGTACATGACCAGCAAAGGTGCTCAGTCTGCCTTTGGAACTCCTGAACTCGACAAGCTCATCGCTGCGGCAGATGCCGCCACCGGGGATGACCGCCAGGCAGCCTTCGAGAAGGTCTTCAAATACCAGAACGATGAAGTGGTTCAGTTCGCCCATATTGCGCACCAAACAGGAATGCTGGGCATTTCGCCTTCGGTTGCCTACGAACCAAATTCATCCAGCGGCGACGAGCTGCGACTGGCTGAAGTCACCCAAGCTAAGTAATCAACGGCAACTGAAAGTACAGCACTATGCTTACCTATTTGCGTAAAAGGATTATCGCCTCAGCGCTCCCGCTGATTGTGGTCATCGTTGGCGTTTTTGCGTTAGCCCGAATGACGGGCAATCCAGCGGCCCTCTACTTACCGCTGAACGCCACCGAAACCATGCGCGAGGAATTTGCCGCCCGAAACGGTCTTGACCAACCAATTTGGGTGCAGATGGCCCAATACTTTGGCGGCATCTTCCGCCTAGATTTTGGTACCTCAATGCGTACCGGCCAAGATGCGGCGGAAATGGCTTTGCGTGCCTTCCCCGCCACCTTGCAGCTCGCCGCGACCACCATGATCATTGCCATCCTCTTGGCGGTGATCGTGGGATCGGCTGCCGCGATGAAACCCAACGGAATCTTGGATCGTTGCAGTTCCTTTATTTCAATGACCGCAGCGTCAATTCCAGATTTTTGGTTGGCCATCGTCGGAATTTGGGTTTTTGCCATCACCCTCGGGGTTGTACCGACCTCCGGAGTTGTCGGTGCCGCTGCCTGGTTCCTACCCGTTGCCACCTTGGTGATGCGACCATTTGGCACCTTGGTGCAAGTGATTCGAGGAGCTATGGTCTCGGCGCTTTCTGAGCCGTATATCAAACTTGCTCGTTCCAAAGGCGCCACTGAGTATCGAGTGATTGCCCAGCATGCGCTACGCAATGCTGCCGCTCCGGGGCTTACCGTGGCCGGTGACCTGACCGTCGGTTTGGTCAATGGCGCGGTGGTGGTTGAGACGATTTTCGGCTGGCCAGGTATTGGAAAGCTGATGATTGACTCAATTCTGCAGCGAGACTTCGCGGTGCTTCAGGCATGTGTCCTGCTCACCGCGGTGGCGATTTTCATCCTGAATATCTTGATTGATGTGGGTTACGCACTGCTAGATCCACGGGTCCGTCCCAGCGCAGGCGCCCGCCAGCGACGCAAGGCTCGTGCAGCTCAGGGTCCAACCCAGGGTGAGGATGAGCACCAGAACCAAAATGGCGCTCCAGTATTAGTCATGGCCGAAACTTCTAAGGGGAGTCACTGATGTCTTCTGTAGAACAAATCCCGACGACTAAGACACCGCAGCCAAGTCCTGAGAGCACTGGCAGCCAGAAGCGTCGAAACGACGGCCGGGTGTCAATGTTCACCATGCTCTTGCGCGACCGCTTTGCCACGGTTGCTGCAGTTTTTCTCAGCCTCGTGGTGTTGACCGCAATTTTCGGCCCGACACTTATGGGCGAACATGCAACGGCGCAAAACCTCATGTTCATGAACAAGGCTCCGTTTGACCCGGCCAATGGGTGGATCTACATCTTGGGATCGGACTCATTGGGTCGCTCGGTCTTGGCACGAATTGTTGTCGCCACTCAGACCACACTTCTGGTTGCGGTTCCGGCTGTACTGGTGGCTCTGATCGTTGGATCCCTCTGGGGTGTCTGGGCGGGCTATCATCGGGGCCGTCGCGAAGCGATTTCCATGCGCATTGCCGACATCATCATGTCCTTCCCCTCATTGTTGCTAGCGGTCGTAGTGCTCTTCGTGTTCAGCCCCTCGGCGGCGAACATCGTGCTGATCTTGGCTATCACCCGCATTCCCATCTATATGCGTACGGCACGTGCAGAATCGGCAGAATTGCAGTCACGAACTTTCGTTGATGCGGCGCGAACCTTTGGTACCAAACCGAACTCGATCATTGTGCGCCATGTGATTCCGGTAGTCACTCCTACCTTGCTGACTTTGGCGACGTTGGAATTCTGCTTCGTCATGTTGGCTGAGTCCTCGCTGTCCTTCTTGGGCATCGGGATTCAGCCGCCAGATGTTTCATGGGGACTGTTGGTGGCCCAAGGCCGCCAATATCTGCAGACCGCGTGGTGGCTATCGATTCTGCCAGGCCTGGCCATTGTTCTCACTGCAGTGGCAGCCAACGTGTTAGCTGCGTGGATGCGCATCGCTACAGACCCGGCACAGCGCTGGCGTTTGGAACTGGACCGAAAGAGCACCAAGGCGTTCGAAAAAGCAACACGTCAGGCTGCAAAGATGCATGCTAAGAAAGGCGATAACTCATGATGACCGAAATACTTGAGCCGGTTTCTCGCACTGCGCCATCGCAGCAGGCGGTGCTTGAAGTCAAAGATCTCGACGTGGATATCCGCACCCCCAAAGGAACCGTAAGGGTGGTAAGCAAAGTCGGGTTTAGCGCACGTAGCGGCAAGACGCTGGCGTTGTTGGGGGAGTCCGGTTGTGGAAAGTCGATGACCGCTAAGGCCATTGCTGGACTACTGGATCCAGTTGCTTCGGTGGCTGGTGGCAGCGCCCACCTTGAATCGCATGATCTTTTCTCGATGACCGCCAAGCAGCGCAGGAGCGTCGCCGGCGAGGGCTTGGGAATTGTTTTCCAGGATGCGCTCGCCGCGCTAAACCCGGTCTACACCATCGGAACACAACTGGGCGAAGCGTTCAGGATCCATCGAGGCGCCAGTAAAAAACAGGCCAAGGTTGAAGCGATCGAGCTGATGCGGCGGGTGGGGATTCCAGAACCTGAAACTCGTGTGAATTCCTATCCGCATCAGTTTTCGGGTGGTATGCGACAACGTATTTTGATCGCGATGGCCGTGGCGCTCAGCCCCAAGCTCTTGATTGCAGACGAACCGACCACTGCACTGGATGTCACAGTGCAGGCGCAAATCATGCAATTACTGCGTAGCCTGCGTACCGAAGAGCAGATGGCGGTGGTGCTAATTACCCATGACCTGGCCGTAGTTGCTGAAGAAGCCGACGATGTGTGTGTCATGTATGCCGGCAACGTGGTGGAACAGGGCAGCGTGGAAACGGTCTTTAATAGGCCAACTCACCCCTATACCAAAGGCTTGCTGTCCTCGGTACCCGCCGATGCGCATCGCGGGTCGAGCCTGACCTCTATTCCGGGCAGTCCGCCGGAGCTGAACAAGATTCCGACCGGATGCGTCTATCAAGACCGTTGCCCACTGGCCAGTGCGATCTGCCGTGAACAACGTCCGGAACTACGCCCGACGGGTCCGGCGCAGAGCGCTGCTTGCCACTTTGCAGAGCAAGTTTCAGCCCTAGATCCTCAAAGCGAACCAGCGACCGGACAGGAATCAGAACGATGAGTATTCAGACGCAAAACCAATCAGTGGACTCCGTTCTTGACGTACAGAATCTGACCAAAACATTCCACGTTGCCTCGGGCAGTTCCGGCACCCGCGAACTCAAGGCCTTGGATGGAATCAATCTCAACGTCAAACGCGGCGAAACTTTGGGACTGGTGGGGGAATCAGGGTGTGGCAAGTCAACGCTGGCTAGAACATTGATGATGCTGGAACAACCAGATGGTGGAACGGTTCGCTTTGATGGACAGGATCCGTTTGCCCTGCGTGGAAAACAGTTACGAGCCTGGCGCCGTCGGGTGCAAATGGTCTTTCAGGATCCGTTTGCTTCGCTCAATGCCCGCATGACCGCTGGACAGATCATTACTGAGCCTTTTGCCACGCACAAAGATTTGTATCCCACTAGTGCAGCCCGAAAGCAACGCCTGGACGAGTTGTTGGAGTTGGTGGGGTTGCGAACCACAGATGCCCAGAAGTCACCGCAAGAGTTTTCAGGCGGTCAACGTCAACGTATTGGAATCGCCCGCGCGTTAGCGTTGGGGCCGGATCTGATTATCTTGGATGAACCGGTTTCGGCACTGGACCTGTCAGTTCAGGCTCAGGTGCTGAATTTGCTCAATGACCTACAACAACAATTGGGAGTGAGCTACATTTTCATCTCCCATGATCTCTCCGTGGTCAGGCATGTTACGGATCGTGTTGCGGTGATGTATCTGGGACGGATCATCGAAACCGGCTCAACACAGCAGGTTTTTGATTCACCGCTACATCCGTATACGGCTTCCTTGATGTCTGCGTCCCCCAAATTGGACCCTGCTTTGCGTCCAGTGAATCGCATCGTTCTTCAAGGGGAACTTCCTTCTCCGTTAGATCCGCCTTCGGGATGTCGTTTCCGCACACGGTGCTGGAAAGCTGAGTCAATCTGCTCGGTTGAGCGTCCGGAAAGTCGAGTGCGTGAACCCGACGGGAAGATCGTTCTGGGGATGCCAACACTTGGTCCTAGCGCAGAGCAACAGATCGCGGAATGTCATTTCCCGGTTCAGTCCGCAGCCGAAGCTGGTCTGGCAGTGAGCGCCTAGTAAGTGGGAGGGCCGGTGTGTGCGCCTCGTCTAATTTCGTTGACGCTTCAAGTATTTATTGTTACCTTGGAAGCATGACTCAGCAGACAGGCACCCCACCGGTTCTCTTCCTTAGCCACGGCGCACCACCGTTGGCTGATGATCAGCGTTGGACCGAAGAACTGGCAAGTTGGTCAGGAACATTTCAAAAGCCAAAAGACATCTTGATGATCTCGGCGCACTGGGAAAACGCACCGGTGACGCTGAGCGCAACACGGCAGAAAAACGAACTGGTCTACGATTTCTGGGGCTTTGAACAGAGGTACTACGAGGTTCGTTATGACGCACCGCTGGCACCAGACTTGGCTAACGAAGTGGAGCGGCTCACCTCGGCCCACGGTCATCATGTGGCGCGAGATGAATCGCGCGGTTTGGACCATGGCGCCTATGTTCCGCTGAAAGAAATGTTCCCCGAAGCAGATGTTCCCGTGGTTCAAATGTCCATGCCGACCTTGGATCCCACCGGGCTGTTTGAGCTTGGGAAGTCCTTGGCGCCACTACGTGATCGAGGAACACTTATTGTTGGTTCGGGATTTACCACGCACAACCTACGCTGGTTCAATCCATCCGCTGGTGCCGATGCCGCACCACCATCAGCCTCCAGCGAGTTCGACCATTGGGCCGAAGAAGCGATGGCGCACGGGGATGTGGATTCGATCCTTGATTTCTTGCACAAGGCTCCGGCTGCTCGCGAGGCGCATCCACGTTCCGAGCACTGGGCTCCGCTATATGTTGCCCTGGGTGCAGCCTACGCATCGGGTGGAATTGAAGCTAAAACTGCCATCGATGGTTTCTGGTTCGGGTTATCTAAACGCTCGTGGACGCTGAGCTAAACGAGGATTCAAAAACTATTAATATGCGTAGGGTGAAGTCGAAAACGCTCGACTTCACCCTACGTATATTTGTTTGCTTCTATTGGGGGGACAGCTAGTTGCTGGTTACCGACGTATCGTCGATACGGAAGGTGGTTGCCTGGGAACTATCCTCAACACCGCGGAAGCGCACGGTGACGCTCTTGCCACGGAAATTGTTCAGACTGACGGTTTTCTGTGCATAAGTAGAGGCAGCATCCAAATTTGACCATGAACCGACGTTGTAGGTTCCGGCGCCATCGAGAACTTGCACGGTCAGCTTGTCGTACGCGGTAGCCGAGGTGCTTTCATCGGTCAGCACCCGCAAATAGAACTTCAACTGTGCATTGGTAGCACCTGCTGGAATGGTGACTTTCTGATCCAGCGTGTATGTGCTGGAAGTTCCCCAACCGTTCAGGCCCGCCAGGCCATTGCCGGTGCGTGCAGCGGTTCCAGTCTCGAAGGTGTCTGCGCGATTGGCGGTCCAGGAGGTGGCACCGCTTTCAAAACCTGGGTTCAATAGCAGGTTGCCACTTGGTTCTGGCGTTGGCTCGGTAGGGCTCCCACCCAGAGCAGTCATGATCTTGGCGGCATCAACCAATCCTGCACCGCAACCGATGCTGCAACCACCAGGCATGGAACGGGTGCCATTCTTCAGTGCCGTCTCTACCTGAGAAGGCGACATGGATGGGCTGACCGACTTCATCAGTGCAACCAGACCTGCGACGTGTGGAGTTGCCATCGAAGTGCCCTGATAGAAGGTGTATCCCTGGCTCGATGGTGTGGTGGTGCCGGTGTTGATGGTCGACAGGATTCCCTGACCGGCATAACGTGTATCCCCGCCTGGCGCGGTGACGTCAATGGCAGAACCATAGTTCGTGTAGTACGACGGTGCTCCGGATGGGTTGCTTGCGGCCACGGTAATCACGTTGTTGCAGTTGGCTGGACGGGAATTGGATGCGTTTTGGCTTTCATTACCTGCTGCGACAACAACTGACGTGCCGCGCGAAACCGCTGAATCAATGGCTGCCTGATAGGTAGTGCCGCAGGCTCCGCCGCCACCGAGTGACATGTTGATGGTGTCGGCAGGAGTCGCGTTGGCTGGAATGTTGGGAACGCTTCCGCCAGAGGCCCAAATGATGGCGTCGGCAATATCGGATAGGCTGCCACCGCACTTGGCCAAAACTCGAACGGGCTGAATCTTGGCATTCGGGGCGACACCAGCAACGCCAGCGGAGTTGCCCGTGACCGCAGCAACGGTGCCTGCGACGTGGGTGCCATGCCAGGAAGAATTACCTGAGGAGCTGTCCCCACATTCACCTGCAGCGTACCAGTCGCCCTGATCTTGCGGGTTCGCATCGCGGCCGTTGCCATCGCGAGCGGCAGTGGAACTGGAAACGAAATCATAACCGGAAATGACGTTCGAATTCAGATCGGTGTGCGAGGTGATGCCGGTGTCCAGAACGGCAACAACGCTGCCCGTGCCCGTTGAGATGTCCCATGCTGATGGCATGCGCATGCCGTTGGTTCCGTTCAAGTCCCACTGCTCGCCGTAGCGAGTGTCGTTGGGGGTCATGGAGATCTTCATTATGGCGTCTGGTTCGACTGCCTCCACGAGTCCGGACTTTGCAATCTGGGCCATGAACTCTTCTGCGCCAGCGCCCTTGAGTTTCTTGTCGGCCTTCACCACAAAGCCACCGGTGGCCATTGCGCGAAGTTCTTTGACGGAAACTCCGGCATCCTTGGCTGCTCGGCCCCAAGCCTTGGCGCGCGATGATTTGCCTGCGCTCTGGGTGGAAGCCTTGTAAGTGACAATGAACTGGTCGTAGGACTCGCCCGATTCTACGGAACCAATCTTGACGCTAGTTTCACTCTGTGGGGCCGGAGTGGTTTTTTCGGCTGGGGTTTTCGCAGGTGCTGCCGAAGCGGGTAACGCGCCAGCGCTGAAACCAGCCACACCGATCGCAACCGCAGCGCAGGCGGCCATGGATCTGGAAAGCGGGGTAGAAAAACGTGCCATTGATCTTCTCCTTGTTGGGTTTTTGGGCGCACAAAACTCGGTGATCAAGCGAAGTGTGGTGTGCCGATATGGAGCGTAGCGGTTGAAGTAGCCCGAGCGGAAGTAGTTCTCAAAGAAATCTTTTATATTCATCCGTGTACGAAAAAGTCATTTCATATCTCCGTGGGGCTGCATCATAGGTATTTTGCGGATTAGTTAAATGAATGACGGTTATTCGCGCGACAAGAACCTAGAAAATTTTCAGATTCATGCTGACTATGGCAAACGCGTAACGAATTACCGGAACCAGCGGAACTTATCCCTCCGGATGGATTTGGAACGACGAATTTGAGGGGCGAAGTACCATCGATATTTCTGCCGCGAAGCGCTCCTTAACCTCATTGCCTAATTCCTTGAGTAAAAGTTAGGGACCTTTCCTAAAGGTTGGCGAAGGTTGGAGTCAAGGCGAGTGAGCGCTGCCGGAGACCCGGTGACTTCTCACCTGGATAGGAACTTTGGCACTTTCTAGCAGTCCTCAGCGCTCAAGTGCCCGTCGCACAGTAATCTAAAAACCAAGCACATACAGGAGTAGCGGAATGACAGTTAGGTTATTGGCCGTTGACGGCGGCCAGAGCGGGATCAAAGTTCGTCTGGTACACAACGGTGAACGCACGGAAGAGAAATTCCCCGGAGTCCAAACGGACGAGGCAGTACTGCCGCAGTTAGCGCGAGTGGTTAAGCGCGTCATCGCCCAGAACTCAGTACCGATCAATACTGTCACCGTAGGAACCACCGGACTAGTCAAGGCCGAACACGATGCCAGAAAACTCTTTGAACTGATCAATTCCGAGCAGCTTCATCACGTTGCGCTGGCCCACGATTCGGTGAGCAGCTACCTTGGCGCACTTGGCGATAGGCACGGTGTAGTCGTTGCGGCCGGAACTGGTGTGGTCACCCTCGCAGTGGGAGCAAAGCAGGTAGCTAGAATCGATGGCTGGGGCCACATCATGGGCGATGTGGGCAGCGGATACTGGATTGGGCAGCAGGCGCTAATAGCTGCCATGCGCCATTATGACGGCCGTGGCCCGCACACCAAGCTCACCCACGCGGTGAAAGATCGGTGGTCTGACTTGTCCGAAGCCTATATCGAATTGCAAGCACTTGAAGACCGGGTGGCCACTGTGGCCTCCTTCGCAGCCCACGTAGCTACCCTGGCCGACACCGACCAGATTGCCGCACAGATCTGCCAGCGTGCCGGTGAAGAACTGGCAGATTCAGCTGCCACCGCCATCCGGCGTGTGGATCTTGCAGGCAGCGATGAAATTCCGGTGGCGGCGATCGGCGGAGTATTTGAAGGGGAGCATGTGCGTAGAACGTTCACCGAGAAACTCTGTGAGCTCCTGTCCGCAGCACAAGTTCAACCGCAGGGTGGCAACGGCCTAGACGGAGTGCAACGCCTCGCCGAGCTTGCACCCGAGCACGCGCTTCAAGAACTCATCTCTCACCACCAACACTAATTTCAACGCGAAAAGCGTCACTATGGTGATTCACCAGCTAGGTGCTGACCAACAATCAGTGACAAGATGAGAAGGATTAGTATTCAGTACCAAAGGAGTCACCGTGAGCTATCGAGTCGGTCCCGTAGATCTAGTCCCAGAAGGTGAATCCCTGTTGGTGGATTCTAAGGACAGCGGAGCTACCGAAGATATCGCGATCTTCCACGCAGAAGACGGCAACTTCTACGCCCTGCAGGACGAATGCACCCACGAGGTCGCCTCACTCTCCGACGGGTGGATTGAAGACTGTTCGGTGGAGTGCCCAATTCACTCCTCCACCTTTGACCTAAAGACCGGCCGCGTGCAATGCATGCCGGCTACGGTTGATGCCCGAACCTACAAGATCAACGTTGTTGACGGCTTCTTGGAGCTCGAAATCTAAATGCCTTCGGTTCACATCATTGGTGGCGGCGTCGCCGGTTACACCCTGGCGCGCGAACTGGTGCAACAACAGTATTCGGGCACCATCACCATCAGCGACGCTCAGGGCTTGCCCTATGACCGCCCAGCACTGAGCAAAGCCCTGCAGGTTGAACCATTTGCACCGGTAGCTTGGTATCAGCAGCATGGCATCAACCTCATTCAAGAATCTGTCAGCAATGTTCAACTGCCAACCTGCGAATCTGACTGGCTGGTTCTTGCCACTGGAACCAGACCAACGCTTCTAGAAGTGCAGGGTGCCGAGCATGCTCGCACCCTGCACACCGCTGCCGATGCCGTAGCGTTGTCCCAGATCATTGACGCAGCCTACTTTGGTTTCCAGGTGGTGGTGATTGGTGCGGGCTTGATTGGCGCGGAGTTCGCCTCCACCGCCAGCATGCTCGGCGCCCAAGTCACCTTGATCTCGAACCATCCTGCCCCACTGCGCGCGGTGATCGGCCAAGAGTTGGCCGAACAACTGCATGCCGACCACGCCCAGCGTGGCATCCGCACCATTACCGGCACCGTGCAGAGTATCGCCGCGGATCACGTGATGGTGGACGGGGAACGTCTTGAAGTGAACTTGGTAGTCAGTGCGATTGGCGTCAAGCCCGATACCACCTTGGCTTCGGACCTCGGTTTGAGCGTTGATGACGGCATCGTGGTAGATCCCCATCAGCGCTCGATCACCAATGGCCAGGTACTAGCTATTGGAGACGCGGCCCGGCATGAGGGGACCAAACGTGCGGTGCACTGGGAAGCGGCCATGGAAGACGCGGCCCAGGCTGCTGCCACAATCCTTGGTACGGAACCGGTGAAGCGTTCGGTGCCGTGGTTCTGGTCTGACCGCCACGATATGCACGTGGAAACAGTGGGAGATTTCAGCCAAATCGCTACCACCGTTCACCGGTACAACCGACGTGGCAAACTCCAGATGACTTTCGGCTTAGATGCCCAAGGCCAGCTAGTAGCCGCCAGCATGATCGATGGCGGGCTGATGGCCAAGGCCGTCAAACGACTAATAGCTCGCGGGATCGCGCCGAACATCAATGACCTTGAAGACCCGAACGTTGGACCTCGCGAACTAGGGCGGAACTAGCCATGAGCACAGCTGAACCAGCGAAGATCCCTTTGGCATTACGCGCGCCCACCCAGCGGGTGAGCCGTGCCTGGATCGCAGCGGTAGTCACCGTTCAAATCGGTATTAACGTCGGATTCTTCGCTCCGATTCAAGTTCTGTTGGGACTGCACGCTGAACAACTCGACGCCAGTCAAAAGGGAGCCATCCTCTCCTTGGTCACCGGTGTGGGAGCGGCCGTCTCCATGGTGGCCAATCCACTCTTTGGTGCGCTCAGCGATCGCACCACCTCCCGGTTTGGTAGACGCATTCCATGGGTCTTCTGCGGAACCATCTGCGGTGCTCTGGCGCTCCTACTCATGTCCACGGCCCACAACATCGGACTCCTAGTACTCGGCTGGGCTCTGATGCAGGCAGCCGGAAACGCCGCGGTAGCCGCGATCTTCGCCGCTATCCCAGACCGTGTACCAGTAGAACAGCGTGGTGTGGTGGGCGGATTGGTCGCGCTGGGACAAACCTGCGGTTCGCTTATTGGTGCGGTGATCGGCATGGTGGCTGCCGGGGACTTGGTCTTTGGCTACGCACTGGTGGCGCTCGCCGTGGCGCTGTGCGCGCTACCTTTTGCCTTGATGCGCCAAGATGCGGTGCTGCCTAAGGAAGCGGTGGAACCGCTCACCGCGCTACAGTTCCTGCAGAGTTTTTGGATCAATCCGGTCAAGCACAAGGACTTCGGCTGGGCTTGGGTCACTCGTTTCTTGCTATACCTAGGTAGCCAGCTGTGTTTGGTGTACCTCCTGTACTTCCTGCAAGATGCCATCGGTCATCCCAACCCCGCCCAAGGGGTCCTGGTTCTTACCGCCATCTACGCATTCTGCGTGATTTTCTCGTCGGTCATTTCCGGAAAACTTTCGGATCGTGATGGTAAACGCAAGAAGTACGTGATCATTTCATCTGCGATTGTCGCCTGCGCAGCCGGTGTTATGGCGATTTCCACGACCTTCGCCATGGCTGTAATTGCAGCAATACTTTTGGGTATCGGCTTTGGCGCCTACCTTGCGGTGGACTTCGCGTTGCTCACCCAGGTTCTTCCTACCGCAGATTCGCGTGGCAAGGATTTAGGAATGATCAACATTGCCAACTCCTTGCCACAGGTAGTTGCTCCATTCATCGCTTGGCTTGCGGTGACGCAATTAGATAGTTACCCGGCGCTGTTCCTTAGCTCTGTAGTGGTCTCGTTGCTCGGGGCAGCGCTGGTGCGAAAAATTAAGTGTGTCCCATAAACATGGCTGACTTGATCTCGTGGTTGATTAACGATGCGCCTTTTTCGGTGACGTTGCTGTTCTTCTTTTGCGGTGCTTTCATCCGAGGCAATGCGACCTACTGGATAGGTCGGGGGATTGCCAAGGGTGTAGAAAATAGCCGGTTTGAGAAGCGCCTTCACACATCGGGATTCCGCAGAGCCCAACAGGTTATTCAACGTTGGGGTGCCTTTGCAGTCCCGTTGAGTTTCTTGACTGTGGGAGTGCAAAGCGCCGTTAACCTATCGGTAGGAATCGGCAAGATGCCCTTGCGCAGATATCTGCCGGCAGTCGCCCTAGGCGCAGCCTTCTGGGCGTTGATCTATACCAGCATTGGTATGGCGGTGTTCTACGCATGGCTGGTCTTGGACTGGCCATGGGTTGTGGCGGGACTTGGACTCATCGCGATTCTCGTAGCGGTGGTCCTTCGACTTCGTGCCCGCAAGAGAAACAACGAAGAGCCCGAACATGAAGAACCTTCTGACATTAGCTGTTGACCAGTCGTATGATGATGGGGTCAAACTGAGAACACCGAGAGTAGGTGCGGCGAATGTCGCTGAACTTATCCAAGTCAGAGAATCGTCCTGTGCAGCTCGATGAGATTGATCGAAAATTACTTGCCCTGCTGAGCAAGAACTCACGTCGCACCAACAACTCGTTGGCCGAGGAGCTGGGCATTGCCGCGTCGACCTGTCTGGCCAGGCTGAACGCGCTGCGCGATTCTGGAGTTATCTCCCGCTTCACCATCGAAGTGGATCCGCAGGTTCTGGGACGTGAACTTGAAGCGCTGATCTTCGTGAAGATCAGGCCCGGTGCCCGGCACTTGATGTCCAACTTTGCCAGTGAAATGCGTTCAAAGTCTGGGGTACGTCAGCTGTTTTTCCTCGGTGGAGCCGATGACTTTGTGCTACACGTTGCGGTGCGAAACTCTTCTGATGTTCGACAATTCGTCCTGGACAATCTTTCGGCCAACCCGGCCGTGGCCACCACACAGACTTCGCTAGTGTTCGAACATGGGCACGGAAACGGCGAATTCTAGGTACTATTTAGACAAGGCTGTTCTCTGAGTCTTCGGATACAGTGATCTGCCCTACGGACGTTTTCGAAGAAATCTGCTAAACTAGTTTCTCTTCTCTTAGCAACACTGCGGTCCACCGGTCATCGGAAGATTCCTTCTGATTAAACGGACGGACCATACGCAGCAGCGACTGAAAGAATGGGGAGGTCGAGAAGACAATGAATTTGGAAACATCAATCCTGACCGCCGTGGTGACTCTGGTTATTTTGGCCATCGTCAGCATCATGATGGTGATCCGTTACAAGAAGGATCACCAGGCAGAGATTCGCCAAGCATTGGTGAATAAGGCATTTAGGCATGGCATCGCTTCGCCTGAGGATTTATCAAACCATGATCTGAGCCTGCAGATCCGCGAAGCCAAGCGCCAGCGCAAGAACAACGAGAACGAATTCAAAACTGTCTAGACAGCATCATCGCTAACGCGTTCAGCCCCAGATTCTCAGATCGGTCTGGGGCTTTTGCGTACCAAAATTGAGATCCCAGAAGAATAGATATATTCCCTGTTTGTTATGTCGCCGGTCACCAGAAAATCGGATTTAGCCCCAGAATCATGCCGATTGCATCACAAGAGCATGTGTGGTTCTCGACAATTCTCTTCCCCCAATTCAGCGGTTCGGAAATGATAGTTATTGCTGGAAGACGTGATGGAAATGAACTAGGAGCAACAGGTATGGCAACGATCCCTTTAGGTGAAGATATTCTTTTGGCGCGCCACGGTGCGAACATTCTCAAGCTTCGCCAGGATCGTAAAACCCGTTCAACCATCGCCGTTTTGCGTGATGGCCAAACCGACAGCGCTTCCAACTTGCTGACCGTCACCACGCCAGCGCTAAGCCCAGCCGCCAGCTTCACCCAGGGAGCCGTTCGCTACCTGAACGATGAAGCTGAAGTAAGCCGCGGTGAAGTCCGTTCGTTGGTCAAGATTTCCCTTGGCTTCAGTGCCGTCATGGGTATCGTCTTCGGTGGTCTGGTTTTGGCGCTGTACAAGGTCGGCGGCAATGAAGCGATCCAGTCTCTGGCCTATATGGGCGGAGCCCAGTAGGTTTTCACACTTCACGAGGTGGCGAGGTTCCAAGGCAACTTGGAAGCTCGCCATTTTTGCGTTGTAGATAAAACTTTGTCTACGGCACACGCTCATGACTATCGTTTTTCGCCGGTCTCGGGCATAGGATGACCTGAACTAGACGAACAAGGAGCGGGTCATGCGTTTTGTTTTGGAAGTTAACTTCGATACCGAAAACATGCAAGACAAGCCCCTAGAAGAGCTTCAGCGAATTCTGGGGGACTGGTCGCAAAGAATTGCTCTGTATCCACTAGAGCCAGGCTCTCAAGAAGACGTCTATGACTCACAGAATGAAGAGGTCGGCGAGTGGGCCGTGCTCGACGATTAGTCGCGACGTTTTGAAATCCAGCCGATCACATAGCCCAGAGCTAGGGTGATCACCAGAATCAGCCAGAGTGGCGCCGATGAATGAATGAAGAAGAACTCCACGCGCACATAGGTTAGGTTCTGCAGGATAAAGACCAGGGCAAGTACCACGAGTACGATGGCCGTGATTTGTTTGGTGTTCAGTGCAAATCGGCCTTGTTTACGCTCGGGATCAGTCATGATTTTTGCCTGCCTCTAAGAGCCCATCAACCATGGCAGTTAGCCCACGCTGAAATGAGTCATCGCTGGTGTTGATCTTAGTTTCGCGCTGTGCTGCCACCGCTTTGGTGAAGTGCGGGGTGAGATCTTGGTGGTTGCTGGTGTCGAAGATATCGTGAGGGGCTGCGGTGTCCATGGCTGAGCCAAAGATGAATGATTCCAAGGCCACGATGGTTGGAATGATGGCTTCTTCTTTCAAGCCGTAGCTCGTCAGTCCTTGTGCAACACGCTCATACATTTCTAACGTGCCTGGCGAATCAGAGACGGGCAATACGGCAATGATCGGGATTAGCGGGATGTGCCGACTGAAAATATTGCGGTAGTTCGTTGACCAAGAAATCAGAGCATCTCTTAGTGGCTTCGTATCAAAAACTGACGTATCTACCTCAGTCATGATCAGTTCCTGAATCCATTGCATCAGGGCATGCTTTGACTCTACGTGGTTGTACAAAGCGGATGGTGAAACACCTAGTGATTTGGCTAGACGCTGCATAGTCAGCGATTCATAGCCATCATCAGAAACCAGTTCCAATGCGTTGACGGTGATACGTTCGCGGGTGAGTACCGCCGTGCGCGGGCGTCCAGCACGCCTGGTTCCAGATGCTGCCATTCGATCTCTCCCTGACGTGGGTTGCTTCACAACTCGATGTTCTTCCCCTATGCTATATGACAAGTAAATGAACTCAATTCATTTTATTGTTGGAGGAGTTAGTCATGGAACATCTACAGCGCGATGTTGTAGTCATCGGAGCCGGCCCATCGGGTCTGACCGCCGCCTATGAGCTGAGCAAGGCAGGCAAGTCGGTGGCGGTACTCGAAGCCCGCGATCGTGTCGGCGGACGGACCTGGACTGATCAGATGGACGGGGCGACCATCGAAATTGGTGGACAGTGGATCAGCCCAGACCAGACAGGCCTCTACTCGCTGATCAACGAGCTAGGCATCGAGACCTTTGAACGCTACAAGGCGGGCAAAAGCGTTTACCTCAACGAGTCCGGTGAAGCCATCGTGTATGAAGGTGAAGACTTCCCGGTCGCTGCCAACACCATTGCCGAAATGAACAAGCTCATCGGTGTTATGAATGATCTGGCCGCACAGATGAACCCAGATAAGCCATGGGACCACCCACAGGCACAGGAACTGGACACGATTTCCTTCCACCACTTCCTTCGCCAGAACTCTTCCGATGAACTAGCCTGCAAAAACGTTGGCCTGTTCATTGCCGGTGGCATGCTCACCAAACCAGCCCATACGTTCTCCGCACTTCAAGCAGTGCTCATGGCAGCCTCGGCAGGATCCTTCGACAACCTCGTTGATGAAGACTTCATCCTTGACCGCCGGATGGTCGGCACCATGCAGGGAGTGTCCAAGGAACTGGCCGCACGCCTTGGCGAAGAGATCATTTTCCTGAACAACCCAGTACTCAAACTGGAATGGAACGATCACGGCGTGGTGGCCCACGGTGAAACGGTCACCGTTTCGGCTTCAAAGGTAGTGCTGGCAGTGCCACCTAATCTGTACTCACGTATCACCTACGTTCCCGCCCTGCCACGCAAGCAGCACGTCACCCACCAACACCAATCCATGGGCCTAGTGATCAAGGTGCACGCGGTTTACGAAACTCCATTCTGGCGTGAAGATGGCCTGTCCGGAACCTGCTTCGGCCCTGACGCATTGATCCAAGAAATCTACGACAACACCTACACCGGCGAGAGCACCGGCACCCTGGTTGGGTTCATCTCGGATCTGCGGGCCGACGAAATGTGGGAACTAGATGATGAGGCACGCCGACAGGCCATCTTGGAGGGCATCGCCGCATACCTGGGAGACAAAGCACTGGATCCAAAGGTGTTTTACCTCTCGGACTTCGCCGCCGAAGAATGGACCCGCGGAGCCTACGCCACCAGCTATGACCTAGGTGGACTGCACCGCTTTGGCCCGGTGCAGAACGATAATGTCGGCCCGATTTACTTCTCCTCTTCGGACCTTGCTGGTGAAGGCTACCAACATGTGGACGGGGCGGTGCGCATGGGCCGTCGTTCAGCTGCGCGCATCATTGCCGCGTTTGACGGAACCAGCTACGACGAGAACTACGACGGCGTGAAGACGTTGACCCCGGTAACAGAAAAGGTCAGTGCCTAAAGCATGAAACTACTGGTTGGTTACACCGCCGATGAGCGCGGAGCCGAAGCTATCGAATTAGCGAGCGCACTAGCGGCCGATACTGCTGAAGCACAATTGCATATCGCCATTGTGCTACCGGCCTCCGCGCCTTTCAACGCCGTCTATCCCGGGTCAGATCATGGGTATTCAACCATTCTTTCCGCGCAAGTGGATCAATGGGCTGCGCAGGCGATGACTTTGGTTCCTGCTGGAATCAAAGCCACGGTGGTGGCCCAATCGGTGCCGTCGGTAGCCGAAGGTTTGATCGACTTGGCTCAACAATATGGTGTTGATGGCATCGTGCTCGGCGGGCGTAAACGTCACCGCGCAGGATTCTTTATGCCCGGGGCCATCGCCAACGCGTTGCTGCACTCCTCACCGGTTGCGGTGTTCATGTCCTCGCCCGCTGCGATCGATACGTTGCGCAACGCTAACGGCAAGCTGCGCCGACTCACCGCCTTTGTTGGGGACCGGCCCGGAGCCAAGGACGTTGTTGAACTATCGGCAAAGTTGGCAGCGGCCCATGCGGTGGCATTGCGCGTAGTGACTTTGGTGTTGCCTCATGAAGTGCAAGAACCCGAGAAGAACCTCGACGCACACATAGCCGAAACTAACGGCTATCTTTCACAGCTCACCTCCCAGATGAATCTGGAGGTCAGTGTGGAAGTTGTCGTGGGGCGGAACCTTGATGAAGCGACTGCTCAGCTCTCCTGGCAAGACGGTGACCTCGCCTTGCTCGGTTCAGCACGTCTAGCTGCGGACCGCAGGCTCTTTATTGGTCCTAAAGCCCAACGAATCTTGGGCAAACTCTCCGTGCCCATGGGTGTCATCCCTAAGCCGGGAACAAGCAACTAACTCCACTTTTTAGAACCTGACGGAAGGGTGGCTCGGTACTTCTGACCGATGCACTTATCGCCTCATTAAAGCAAAAGGTAAACCAACATGTCGCAAGACTTGAGGCAGGATTCTCATCCTGCATCCACTGAAACCGGTTTGCACGAAAAGGGACTTTCCAAAGGCACCGTCGGTGTTTTGGGCCTGGTCGTTATCGGCATTTCAAGTATCGCCCCGGCCTACACTCTCACCGCGGGCCTCGGAGCAACGGTGGCCGAGGTCGGCACCAGCCTGCCAGCCATCTTGCTCGCTGGCTTCTTACCCATGCTGTTGGTGGCCTTGGGCTACCGCGAACTAAATAACGCCATGCCCGATTCTGGCACCTCGTTTACCTGGGCTACCCGTGCCTTCGGTCCGATGATCGGGTGGATGGGCGGTTGGGGGCTAGTCTCGGCCACCGTTATTGTTCTTTCGAACCTCGCCGCTGTGGCCGTTGATTTCTTTTACATTCTGCTCGCTCAGCTCACCGGGCATGATGAGATTGCGGAACTGACTACCAACCTGTGGATCAACATTCCCACCACCCTGGTGTTCATCGCTATCGCCGCGTTCATTTCCTATCGTGGCATGAACGCAACAAAAGTCTTCCAGTACGGACTGGTGGCCTTTCAAATTGCGGTGCTCTTACTCTTTGCGATCATGTCCTTCACCTCCAACCAGCCGTTCGACAGGACGCCTATTACTTTGGAGATGTTCAACCCGGCCGGTGTGGAAAGTTTCTCGGCGTTTGCAGCGGGCATCTCACTGTCCATCTTCGTTTTCTGGGGATGGGATGTCACTTTGACCATGAACGAAGAAACTACGGATCCTAAGAAGGTTCCCGGGCGCGGAGCTACCTGGACCGTACTGCTGATCATGGCGCTGTATGTGGCAGTATCGCTGGGTGTGCTCTATTGGGCAGGCGTTGGAACTACCGGCATGGGCGCAGGTAATCCAGAAAACCAAGAATCTATTTTCGCTGTGCTTTCCGGTCCTGTGATGGGACCCTTGGCGTTGCTGATGTCCTTGGCCATTCTTTCCTCTTCGGCGGCCTCTCTTCAGTCCACCATGGTCTCGCCAGCGCGAACCCTGCTGGCGATGGGATACTACAAAGCCTTGCCGACCAGCTTCGCAAAGATCTCACCACGTTTCATGTCTCCATCTGTGGCTACCTTCGCCACAGCAGCTGCCGCGGCGTTGTTTTACGTGGTTACGCGCTTGGTATCCGAAAATGCGCTCTGGGATACGATCACCGCTTTGGGCCTGATGATCTGTTTCTACTACGGTCTGACTGCTCTGGCCTGTGTCTGGTATTTCCGTGCAGAGCTGTTCTCCAACGCCCGCAACGTCATCTTCAAATTCCTCGCACCATTGATTGGTGGCCTGGTTCTGCTGGTGCTGTTCTTTGCTACCGCCATTGAATCGATGGATCCTGACTACGGTTCAGGTTCAAGCATTGGGGGAGTCGGGATGGTCTTCATCTTGGGCGTAGGGGTCTTGCTGTTGGGAGTTGTGGTCATGATTTACATGCGAATTAAGCAGCCGGCCTTCTTCAAAGGCGAAACGATCAAAACCTATCAGCCGATCAAGTAATCAACTGAAGAATCGATGATATTGAACCACCCACGAAACACCTTGTGGGTGGTTCAATAGGTTCATGGCTAACTCGGTACTTTTCATCTGCTCACGCAATGCCGGCAAATCTCAAATGGCGGCCGCACTCATGGACTACATCTCCGGCGGAACGATCACCAGCTATTCGGCGGGCACTAACCCCGGAACGGGGATCAATCAAGAAGCCGTGGCTTCGCTCGCGCAGTCCGGTGCTGACATGTCCGGCGGAACTCCAAAGCCTATCGACTCGAAGGTGGTTGAGCAGGTGGATCGAGTCATCATCTTGGGAACAGATGCACACCCAAATTTTGAAGCCTCGGTGACTACCGAACGATGGGTGACCTATGAGCCAAGCGAAGACGGGATCACCGGCAGCGAGCGAATGAATCTGATTCGCGACGAAATCGCCGAGAGGGTGCGCGAACTCTTCCACGAGATGGAGCAGTAACAATTTCTACAAAACTTCGTCGCGATGGCGCGACTGCATGGTGGCTACCTGGAATCTGTCTAGTACTGACCGGGTGGTGCGCCAACCAGTATGTTTCACTGATCAACTGGTACCAACAGTTCCGCCAGCTCAGCGAATTTGAAGCAATGCTAGTGATGGGCAGCTATTTGCTGGGCATGATTCCAGCACTGGCCCTGGGCGGACCACTGACCGATCGGTTCGGACGCAAACTCTTCTCGCTAGTGGCCCTGAGTAGCTCGGTGCTTGGCTCATTGGTGATGATCTACGGCTCACTGAATGTTGCTGGTCTCTATGCGGGGCGGGTTTTTACCGGCTTGGGCATGGGTCTAGCCATGGTGGCCATTACGAGCTGGGTGAAGTTCTTGAGTCCTGGCACCGCCGGTGCAACACGTGCCGCCCTGTGTACCTCGTTGGGATTTGCGGTAGGCCCGGTCATTTCTGGAATTGTCGTGGGCATCAGCGCGCACCCCGAAATCGCCTACCTGATTCATGCGCTCGCGGCCATGGCTTGGCTGGTTTTGATCATAGTGAGCTCCGAAGAGCCTGTAGCGCAGCAGCCTCGTATTGACCCACGTATGGCCGAGCCTTCGGCAGGTACAACAACTTCGGCGAACCTGAGACGGTTCTCTCGAGTGGTCCTTCCGGCTGCCCCATGGGTCTTTGGTATGGCAGCCACCGGCTTCGCTGTGGTGCCAGCCCTCAGTGATGGAGCCGGTGGATCAAACCTGTTCTATTCCACAATTGCCGTAGCAGTAACCATGGGCATGGGCACGGTGATTCAACCGTTGGTCCGGCGGTTCAACGATGTTCGTAAAGTCTGGTTGCTTCTGGCTGGCTTAGGCACGGCGATGATTGCGCTTTTGCTGATGATTGTTGTTTCGCTGAGCGGGTCGCAACTCTTAGGTGTGCTCACCTTTGTGATTGCTGGCTGCGCCAACGGTATCCTGCTGGTGGCAGGACTCAGCCAGGTTTTAGACCTTGCCGGACCAGCCGACCTAGGAAAACTCACCGGTCGGTTCTACATGGTCTGCTTTATCGGGTTTACCTTCCCGACTCTCTTTGCGATGTGGCGGTTGATTGCAGCCCCCGAGATATTTATCGGAATCTTGGCGGTGCTTTGCGCGCTGTCCATGGCGCAGGTCTACCGTGCACGCCATGAACTGCCAAAGACCGGAGTAGAGGAACTACGGTTCTAGTGCTTATCCTTGCTTAGCTTCTTGAGTAGCTCAGTGGTGCGAAACGGGATCACATCGCGAAGAATCATCGAGGTCGAGGTGCGGGTGATGCCCGGGCACAGCCGGATTTCCTCACTGACACGGTAGAGATCATCTGGATCGGTCGCAGAGACTCGAATCAATAGGTCAGTGTCGCCGGCCGGCGCAACACATTCGAGAACCTCAGGGATCTGACGCAAGGCAGCAATGGCCTCATTCAAATTGGCTTGGTTCAATTCGGCACTGACAAAGGCGCTGACCCCGCGACCCAATGATGCTGGCAAGATGCGAGCAGTGTTGGGGCGCAATGCGCCAGAGTGCGCCAGTCGTTCCAAACGGGTTTGTACGGTGCCGCGAGCCAGACCAAGTTGCTGGGCAAGCATCATGATAGGAACACGTGGATCTGCATCGAGCGCCAACAGGATACGTCGGTCGGTTTCATCGAGCTGATACGTATCCGGATTCATAAACTAGTCTCCTGTGACAGGTTGTGGTGCGCGTGCGTAAGTACCTTCTTAGGATTTTAGTCAATATGACCAGTTACGCCCAAATGTGTTGCGCGGTCTGCCCGATTATATTGCGCACACTCCGGTCTTCGTCACAGGAATAACGGAGGTAATTTCAACCAGAACCCTTGTCCACATCATCGTGCTCCGTCGCCTCTGGGAGACAAACCGAAGTACGCTATTGCTATGAGGTTTATGCGCTTGGAAGATGTGGCTGAGGAGCTTAACGTAAAGCTTCCGCAAGTCCGCGCCCTAGTAAAAAGTGGCGAGCTACCGGCAATCCAAATTGGAGGTCGTGGCATGTGGCGCGTGGAACGCGTGGAGCTGGAAAACTATATCCAGCAGCGCTATGCCCAAGCCCGTGAAGAGATCGCCAGCGATTCTGAAATCTAAAACTCTGCGCTGTTTTGCACATACAGAGTCAATGCGTCGCGAACTAGTTCCGCGTAACCGCCATAATTCTTAGCAAACCGTTGATCACTCACGTACATGTCAGCCAACGCCAGAACATAGGCGCTTCGCTGTGCGGGATCTTCTGAAGCAAGCGGAGTGCCTGGTGCAGTATTGAGCCACTGCACATGTCGGGCGGCGAGCCGTTGGGCGGTAGCGCTTTCGGGGGCTACCTGATTTTTCCCCGCAGTAATCCATGCGGAGTTCAGCTCTTTGACCTGGGCAATGAATTCGGCCTGTTCGGACTTGTTCTTCCCGCGCCACCAGCGGTTTGAATCGTTGTAGGCCTTGGCGCCCCACCGTTCGGTGATTTCGTTTTTGTACTGTTCGTTGAAGCCGTCAAAGCTTTCTTCGGGGTTCATGCTGACTCCTGTTTCTAGTGACTTAATAGTGTTGTTCAATGCGGTGATCTGCCGGTTGAGTCTGTGCCGTTGTTCTTCCAAGACCTTCACATGCTCGCCAAGCGCTTCGACCTCGTCGCGCTGTTCGTTAAGAATCTGCGCGATGCTCTCCAAACTCAATCCCATATCTCGCAACAGTAGGATCCGTTGCAATTGCACCAGCTGGCGCTGCTCGTAGTAGCGATAGCCATTGACAGCCACATGATGAGGTGTGAATAGACCGATGTGGTCGTAGTGGCGCAGCGTACGGCTACTGATACCGGCGATGCGCGAAACCTGTGCAATCGAGAGTTCAGGGTTTGTGGCGAAGTGTGCTGATGGCTCCATGACTTACAAGCTACAGGTTGACGTGACGTCAAGGTCAACCCCATGAGCTAACTTCAGTGAGGCTAGTTCCATGATTCATCGTTCGCGGCAATTTGGTGGATATTTCACGCACTTCTAGATGGTCATTGATCATATTGACTACTTAGTTGCTTGTCGGTTGCGCAGAGTGATTTATGTGTTATTCAATGTACTCAGACGACGTTGGAAAGGCTATCGCTGAACCAACTACGACCTAACGCCCTTGCAGACCACCCATATCTGCATGGCTAATGATGTTCGGGCCACCCAAGCCAGGACCTGGTGAAAAACTTGAGAGACGGCTCGTGAAGGCTCCACCGCGGTGGAACTCTCACGAGCCGTCTTTTTTAGTCCGGTCACCGAAACGGTCAACATACCTCGCGCCTTTCGCCAAAGCATTCGCTTGGCTCTGGAACAATGAGCCCGTAGGAACATGAAGGAGTGAAGTGGGTTCAATGAGACGCGTCTGGCAAAACTGGTGGATGCAGCTGGTTGGTGGAATTTTGGTGGCGGCTATCGCCGTCTTGCCATGGCTGTGGATCGGTGAAAAGGACCGCTCGATACTGCCGCTGGCTAAAGATGATGCCCTTGGACTCATTGTCGTATTTACACTGACTGCACTGTTGGGTAGTTGGTGCGTGCGGCGTCTAGGACGCGGACGAACCAGCTTTGCGGTACTCACCGCGGTGGGTATGTTCTTGGGCATGCTCGCGTTGGGTGCCCAAGGGATTCAAGCAACAAATCCCGATGCATTCACTGGTCACCTGACTAAGGCAACGGTGCACCAGCTGTGGGTCTTCGGATCCCTGTTGGTGCTGAGTCAAGCGTGGTATTTCCTCAGCGCGAAATTGCGATTACCGGTGGCAACATTGTTCTACGCAGGGCTCACGGTGAGCCTTGGTTACTGGTTGCAGATCGTCGCTTCGTTAGTAGCAGGGGCACAGTCGTATTACATTTATCTAGGCTATGCCGGAGCGCTAGTTTTGGGGCTGATCCTCGGATTTGTTGGCTTCCTGCGAGCTTCGAATTTGATCTTTTGGGTGCTGGCCCTAGCGATTCAATGGGTGATGCCGGCGGTGGTGGACAGCGCTGCACGAGCCATTCAATCTCAGACTGGTTTTGCCAAGGGGCTGCAGAGCTTTGGTAGGAGTTTCAATGCATCGGTTCTTGAAACCGAATGGCAAACGCCACTGGTGATTAGTTTGGCTACAGCCATGCTCACTAGTGTCATCCTGTTGATCGTGCGTAAGGTCCGTCGCCGCTAAGACCTAGAATGAACTCATGGATGAACTGCGCGAACGCGAGCTGGATGAATTGGTCCAACCCATCATTTTGAGGATCGATAAAGAAGATCCATCAACTGAGGATGAGGGGCTCTCAGCAGTGTCTCGGGCCGCGGTCATCGCTTACCTGCAAGATCCGCAGAACCCCGACTGGCAGAAGTGGGCCCGGCAGGCCTTCGCCAAATCAGTACGCAGGGCCAATCCTAAAATGTTCGCCAAGGTACTAGAAATGTTCCCGGAGCAAATGGTCAGTGAAGTTGGTAAAGCTCAAGCTGTTGGGTTGCCACCACTTCCGGCCGCGGATCTGCCCAAGCTCATCGCCAAACTCCAGGTCTCAGGAACGCAGCTACCTAAAAGCGATGAAGTTCTTGACGCCAAAGTTGTTATCGCGGTGAATGCCTCTCTGGAAATGTCCACGGGCAAAGCGGCAGCCCAGTGCGCTCACGCGTTGTTCGCCTGGCTGACCGAAACTACCGGGGAGGATATTGAAGGGTGGCTCAAAATTCACGCACCGGTGGGCATTCGGCATCTGCCACGTAAAGACTTTGAAGCATTGTCTCGTAGGGCAAGCGGCCCGGTGATCCAGGACGCCGGTCGCACAGAAATAGAGCCTGGCTCCACCACCGCCTTTGTTATCGTTCAGGCGGAGTAGTTAGACGAGTTGCCAGTCTGCTATCTCGGACAGGTGCTGAATCCTCGCTCTGGCTCAGGTGCCCAGATTCTGGTCTGCTAGTGACATGGGCGAAACACCAGCATCGCAGCAGATTGTAGTTGACCGACCAGCGCCAGAATGGGGTGGTCGAATTGACGGCGAGGAACCAGAGCACACTCGATGGCATCAGCACATTGCGCACGAACGCCAACAGAATCTCGCAGGTGCTATCGCGCTCATTGGTTTCTGCTCTGATGCGGGGGTGCTGCGCAATCAGGGGCGTGTGGGTGCATTTGATGGGCCTGAAAGTTTGCGCGCTGCCCTGAGTCCAATGGCGATTCATAGTCAACGTCAACTCGTGGACTGCGGTGACATCGTGGTGAGCGGTGATGAATTGGAAAGTGGTCAAGACCGTTTAGCCCGCGCGGTCGCTCAAACGCTAGAGGCTGGCGCGCTGCCGATCATTCTCGGTGGCGGGCATGAAACCGCCTATGGAACCGGCAGTGGACTGGTGCAGTTTTTGGCTCGGTATCCTTCACAGCGCGTAGGCATTCTGAATCTTGATGCACACTTTGATCTTCGCGAGGAACCGCGACGCAGTAGTGGGACCCCCTTCTTGGATCTTGCTGGTTTGATGAAGGAATTAGGTCGAGACTTTAGATACGCGGTGCTGGGCATAAGCCGCCCAAATAACACGGCGGCACTTTTTGCTCAGGCTGAGACATTGGGTGTTACCTACCTGCTTGATGAGCGGTGTCAGCTGGAGAAAGCACAGGACTTCGTTAGCCGATTCATGGGTCGTATTGATGCGTTGTATTTGACCATTGACTTGGATGTCCTTCCTGCCAGCGTCGCGCCTGGGGTCAGTGCTCCAGCGGGATTTGGAGTAGCCTACGAGGTTATCAGCGAAGTATGCCGGCAGGTGGCCGACAGCGGAAAACTTGCGGTGGCGGATGTTGTTGAACTGAACCCTAAATTTGATGTTGATGCGCGAACTGCTAAGAGTGCAGCGCGACTCATTTACGACCTCTCAATGAGAAAGTGACGTCTTGAGATTGATTGTTTGACCCCTCAAACATTATCCTGTGAGTGAGCGAAGTTAATCGCTCGCGTTCTTCTGCGATGAGGCAGTCGTAACGCTGAGAAGTTCAGGATCTGAGGTCGGTAGTGCTCAAGGTAACTGGTCGTCATAGGCCATCGCGCTGGATGGCTTTGCTGGTGGTGCCATTACTACTACTCTCCGCGGGGTGCACCACCCAAGACGGCTCATCGATGGAACCTACGGCCCAACACGACTCGCGCCCGGTAGTCATCACAACATTCACCGTATTGCAGGACATCGCCCAAAACGTCGCCGGTGAGCACCTCCGGGTGGAATCGTTAACTCGCCTCGGAGCGGAAATTCACGGATATGAACCAACACCAGATGACCTTCGTCGTGCTGCACAAGCCGATTTGATCTTGGATAACGGGCTGAATCTTGAAGCGTGGTTTGCCCAATTTGTTCAGGAGAATCCTGCGCCACGCATCACCGTCAGCCAGAACATCAAACCTATTGGAATCGTTCAAGGCGAAGGGGCTGGCAAACCAAATCCGCACGCTTGGATGAGCCCTTCCAACGTCCAAAAATACGTCAGCGTCATGGCACATTCCTTCAGCGAGATCGATCCAGAGCACGCGCAGGACTATCAAGCCAACGCCAAAAAATATCAGGCCAAGTTGCAAAAAGTCCAAGATGATCTCGCCGGAGAACTTCAAACCATCCCAGCCCAACAGCGCGTCTTGGTCAGCTGCGAAGGAGCCTTTAGCTATCTGGCCAGGGACGCGGGACTCAAGGAAAAATACCTCTGGGCGGTCAACGCAGAGTCTCAAGCTACTCCACGCAAGGTGGCATCCACCATTGACTACGTTCGAGAGAATCAAGTGACGGCTGTCTTCTGCGAGTCGACCGTTTCAGATGCGGCAATGCAACGCGTGGTTGAATCTACCGATGCGCAATTTGGCGGAACTCTTTACGTGGACTCGCTCTCCGAAGCCGACGGTCCAGTGCCTACTTATTTAGATTTGATCACCCACGATACTCAGCTCATTGCCACAGGATTGAAAGGCCAAAGATGATGACCACTAAAGATTTGGCACCGCTGGCCGTCAACGTGCTTGACGCAACGGTCCACTACGGGCCGGTGCAAGCTCTAGATCGGGCCTCACTGCAGCTGGTTCAAGGAACTGTCTGCGGGTTGGTAGGCATGAACGGCTCTGGAAAATCCACGCTCTTCAAAACGATCATGGGACAGATCAAACCGGATACCGGAACTGTTCTGGTGGGAGGGACTGACCCGCTGCAGGCACGCAAAAGTGGCAAGTTAGCCTATGTTCCACAAAGCGAAGCGGTGGATTGGAGCTTCCCTATTTCGGTGCGCGATGTGGTGATGACCGGACGCTACGGCCAGATGGGTTTCAGCCGTCGGGCGAAGAAAAAGGACCACGAGGCAGTGAACGAAGCACTCGAACGTGTAGAGCTCACTGAATATGCTCACCGGCAGATTGGGCAACTCTCCGGTGGACAGAAAAAGCGTGCCTTTGTGGCTCGGTGTATCGCTCAAGGTGCAAGCATCATGCTGCTTGATGAACCTTTTGCAGGAGTGGACAAACGAAGTGAAGCAACTATCACAACACTCCTGCGTGAAATTGCTGACGAGGGTGGAAGCGTTCTGATCTCCACCCATGATCTGCAGGCCTTGCCTGAGTTGGCAGACGAAGCGGTGCTGTTGATGCGCAAGGTACTGATGCACGGTCCACCTGAAGTTGTCTTGAAAGCAGAAAACCTAGCGATGGCCTTCGGGCTGGACCCAATGAAACGAGATGCGTCATGAATCTATTGGAGTTGCTCGCTGAGCCCCTGAGCTACACGTTCATGATCAGAGCCCTGTCCGTTACTGTCATCGCCTCGGTTCTCTGCGCGGTGCTTTCTTGCTGGTTGGTGCTCATCGGTTGGTCATTGATGGGAGACGCTGTCTCGCATGCGGTGCTACCCGGCGTTGTCTTGGCCTATATCGTTGGTGCGCCCTTCGCCCTGGGGGCGTTGATCTTTGGCTTCCTTGCTGTTGCCCTCATCGGGGGCGTACGAGATACAACCAAGTTGAAGGAAGACGCAGCCATTGGCATTGTCTTCACCACGCTGTTTTCCTTCGGGTTAGTCCTGATTTCTGTGACTCCCAGCCACATCGATTTGAACCACATCATCTTCGGAAACCTACTCGGAGTCTCCTCAAGTGACTTGTGGCAAGTATTGATACTGGGCGCAGTCACATTGGCGATTCTGATCTTCAAACGCAAAGACTTTACGTTGTACGCCTTTGATCAAACCCACGCCCATGCGTTGGGTATGAACCCGCGTTTGATTGGAGCCGCTTTGCTGGGACTTCTTGCCATGACTTCCGTGGTTGCTCTGCAAGCGGTGGGCGTGATCTTGGTGGTGGCCATGCTGATCATCCCGGGCGCAACGGCCTTCTTGCTAACCGATAAGTTCTCAAAAATGTTGGTTATCGCGCCAATGCTAGCTGCTGCTGCCGGAGTTTTGGGTGTCTACGTCAGTTATTTCTTGGATGCATCAACCGGCGGGATGGTGGTGCTGGCGCAGGGACTGATCTTTACTGTTTTCTACTTGTTTAGTCCTAGGCAAGGATTGATTGCCACGAGAATTGCCACAAAAAACCGGCGAAAGTCCTTGGTCTCTGTGCCCTGAAGCAAAATTCCTGCAGGGGCAGAAAAATGGCGGAGGTATGAACCTCCGCCATTATCTAGTGATCCTTATACGCGCCAACGAAGCTTTCCGTTAGCATCGTATTTGCAGGTGTATAGCTTGCCCGCCTTAGACTTGCCGCGCTTACCCTTATCAACGTTCTTGCAGTAGGAACCTGGATGAACTGTGCCTTTGACGGTGGCAGGTGCCTTGGAAGTTTTCTTCTTAGGCGTCGCCTTCGGAGCAGAACCCCCTGGCTTGACGGTAGTAACCTTGGCGCCCTTTTGGTTCTTGCATGTGTTGAGCACCTTGGTCATGGCGTTCTTCTCGGCTTTGGTTACCGACAACGCGTACTTTTTCTTGACGCTAATTTGTGTAGCTACGTATTGGCAACGGAAGCTTTTGTTCTTCGGCAACCATTCGGCGGTATTCTTCTCGCCCTTCTGCCGGTTAGCCGATGCATCTGCCGCGATGAGGTTCAGCGGATCGTTGGCTAGGGCCTGACGCTGAGACTGCGAAAGCTTCTGTCCGCCGGAAATCCAAGCATTCTTCAGGGCAACAACGTGGTCAATATCGACGCTGCCTGACTTGACCTTCCAATTAATCCGCTTGTTGGTGTACTTGTCGTTTAGGGTTCCCGAAGCAACGGTGCACTTCTTGCGGTCCTTAAATTTGACCTTGGACATGTCTCGCGACAAGGTGTCTTGACGTTCGTCGCATTTGTCACCGTCAAAGTCTTTCCAACCATTACCGAATTTTTTATTTCGGTTGTAACCGGTGGCGGCTGCCTTTCCCTTCACTGGAAGAGACTTGAGCATGACTGTTGCTTTGGGGCCGTTGAGTTTGGCCCCAGCGCTGACCTTTTTAGAGCTGGTCGCAGCACGTTCGACGATCAGGGCCTGGCTCGAAACCAGTGGTGCGGGAACTGCGTTTTTGGCAGGCGAGGACGAATAGGAATCCGTCGGTGTAGTACATCCGGCGAGTACCAGAATCCCTGCACACAGCAGGGCGAAGAGTTTCCTTGGCAAGGTGATGACTTTCGGCAAGAAGGAATACGAGTGATGCCAAACCTCACCGTGTTATTCAAGGGATAACAACTTGAACATTTCAGTAAGTTTGGTTGATTCTTACTCTAATCCACAATCCGACAAATAAGATCCTCAAGCTGAGTCGAGCATGGTAGTGACACGATTCAGGCCCCCGAAAGACCTGATCAACCGATGTTCGAAACCCACACCGCAGCGCTTGCGCGGGCGCCGAGCTGAACCGGTGAATTCTTCTGATTGACGCGAACCGTGATGGTATCGGAAAAATCTGCGGCCACTGAAACACTGAGTTGTACTCCAACTCGCATGCCCTGATCTGAAAAGTATTGGAGTAGTTGCGAGTCATCATCGGCAATTCGTTCAATCATGACCTGGCTGCCATCGGTGGCCTCGCTGAGGTTAATCGCTTCGGGGACGCTGATAAGACCTTCGGCGGTGGGAATCGGGTCGCCGTGCGGATCTCGGGTTGGATAATCTAGCAGGTCGTCAATGCGCTCAATCATGAAATCTGAAACGGCATGTTCCAGATTTTCGGCCTCGTCATGAACTTGATCCCATCGGTAGCCGAGCATTTGAACGAGGAAAGTCTCCACAAGTCGATGGCGTCGCACCATGGTCATTGCGTAGGTGAGACCCAGCTCGGTGAGTGTGACGGCTCCGTAGGGTGCATGATCCAGCAGGCCCTGTTGGCGTAGTTTGCTCAGCGCACCAGAGACTGTTGACAGCTTCATTCCGGCTTTGCTCGCAATGATGCTGGGGGTCACCGGTTCACTCGACCACTCGTTGAGTCCATAGATGATCTTGAGATAGTTTTGCGCGCTATCTGAAAGTTGATTAACCGACACGAACTCCATCTTAGTCATTGGCGAGACGCACGTGCCCAGATGCTGGTTCGAAACAACGGAACAGATCGAGAATAAATCTGAATTATTCAGTGTTCTGGGCGACAGCTCACGAAAAACAACAGGTCATGGCGTTGAGAATACGATGGATCTTGGCGAAGACCGACGGCTGATGTTGACAATAAATTCGTGGTGGTGGAGACTGTGTAATCGATTCCATGGAATCGATTACACGTGAGCAAAGGGGCTAACGCGATGAACGCCGTCACCATAAAGGACGTGGCACAGGCAGCCGGAGTATCTTCGGCCACGGCCTCGCGCGTTCTTTCAGGGCACTCCGCCACGTCGGCCGAATCTCGTGAAAAAGTTGAAGCCGCAGCTAAGAATCTGGGCTTTGTCCCCAATGCTCAGGCCCGTTCACTTCGCTCCACGAAGACCGACACTATTGCGTTGCTGATTTCTGATGTTCGCAACCCCTACTTCTCGGACCTCGCCCACGCTGTAGAGCAACAAGCACTCGAAGCTGGCATGATGACCTTCATCGGCAACGCCAATGAAGACAGCGAACAACAAGACAAGTTCCTCGCCGCAATGCTCTCCCGTCGTGTTGATGGATTGATCGTTGTTCCCCAAGGCCTAGACGAGGATTCAGAGCATCCGAGCGAAATGATGCAGCGGATCGTTTCCTCGGGCACACCTTTGGTCTTTGTGGACCGCACCCTACCTCAGCTGAACATTCCATCGATCTCCGCCTCCAGTGCCACTGCCTTGAATGAAGCCATCGGAGAGCTCAAAGCACTGGGGCATCAAAACATCGCGTTTTTGGGCGGACCAGCACACGCATCCACAGCACGCGAACGACACAGCGCCTTTGATGCAGCGCTCGAAGCCAACGGGCTAACGACCGAGAAAAGTTTGCACTTCGCCGGTGACTTCCGGGCCGCCTCGGGAGCAGACGGAGCCCATTGGGTGCTGAGGCATCAGCTGCAACCAACGGCTGTGATCATCGCGGATGCGCCGATGGCCATTGGCGCTCTGACCGTATGGCGCGAAGCCGGGATTAGGGTAGGTGCCGACCTCTCGGTGATCGCTTTTGACGAAGTCGATGCGATGCTCATGCATCATCCACCGATCGCAACCATTAGCCATGACTTGCACTCGATGGGCAGAGCCGCAGTCACTGCGCTGCAATCGGTGATGGCCGACAAAGAGCCAGAACCCCAAGAATTTATTAGCCAATTCACCCCTCGGGCGTCCCTCGCCCAGGCTTCGGTAACTCCTGGAGCATAGGTGCATGGAAGGAACAAAAATGAGTAATGACGCTCTGCTGGTCCTGGACAAGGTCTGCAAGTCCTTCGGCCCGGTGCAGGTCATCGATGACGTCACCGTGGAAGTACATGCAGGAAAAGTCTCGGTACTCCTAGGTGAAAACGGCGCCGGCAAGTCCACCCTGATCAAGATGATCGCCGGAGTGCATGAACCTGACGCCGGACAGATCCTGTTCAAGGGACAACCGGTCAGGATTCGAGACACCAAGACATCTGAAGCGCTGGGCATTGCCACCATCCACCAGGAACTAAATCTGGTGCCCTCGATGAGCATTGCTGAGAACATCACCTTGGGCCGCGTACCGCGCAAATTTGGGGTCATCAACCGCCGTGAAATGCGCAAGATTGCCCGCGAGGCACTGGCCAAACTAGAACTGGATCTTGACGTCAACACCCCAGTGGGCGACTTGGGTCTAGCCCAACAACAGTTGGTAGAAATTGCCAAGGCGTTGAGTCTCGATGCCCGCGTGCTGATCCTGGATGAACCCACCGCGGCGTTGACCACTACGGAAATTGAGCACCTATTTAGCGTGATCAACCAGCTGAAAGCTCAAGGGGTCGGTATGGTCTTCATCAGCCACCACCTCGATGAGATCGCGGCCATCGGTGACTTTGTGAACGTGCTGCGCGATGGCAAATTCATCGCCACCGTTCCGGCCGATACCGAGGAAAACGAACTGGTCCGCCTCATGGTGGGACGCGACATCGACGCACAGTTCCCTCGTGTAGCCACAGAACCAGGTCAGAATCCACTACTCAACGTTCAAAACCTCAGCGATGGGCGACTGGACGATATTTCCCTTGAAGTACGGCCCGGGGAAGTTGTGGCCTTGGCTGGCTTGATGGGAGCCGGTCGCACTGAACTGATCCGCGCGATCGCCGGAGCGGACAAATACACTTCGGGCACCGTGAAGGTCAATGGAAAGAAGCTGGCTAGCTTTGACGTAGCAGCAGCCACCCGCGCCGGCATTGGCCACGTGCCAGAAGATCGCAAAACCCAAGGCCTAGTCTTGGACGCTTCAGTAGCCGAGAACATCGGTTATGCCACCATGGCAGCAACCGCCAAGAACGGCCTGATTGACCGTAAGGGTCAAAAGGCGCGGGCACAAAAAGTCGCTGAGCGACTACGGATCCGAATGGGAAATATCGACCAACCAATCCGTGCGCTCTCCGGTGGAAACCAGCAGAAGGCAGTCTTCGGACGTTGGTTCACCGCAGGAGCCAAGGTCTTGCTACTTGATGAGCCAACACGCGGAGTGGACGTCGGAGCCAAGGTCGAAATTTACGAATTGATCAATGAGATCACAGCCTCCGGAGGCTGCGTTTTGATGGCTTCCAGCGAACTGCCCGAAGTCTTAGGCATGTCAGATCGCGTCGTGGTGATGAGCCAAGGACGCATCGCCGGGGAATTGGCCACACCAGAAGCAACCCAGGACGCCATAATGGCCCTGGCTATTAGCAATGTGCATCGCGAAGAAGAGATGGGAATCAAGTAAATGAGCAGCGTAGCTACTGCCCCGAAGAAGGGCTTCGACTTCAAAGCCTTCCTGGCCAATAACGGTGCGCTGGTTGGCTTGGTTATCCTCTGCCTGGCGCTATTTATCGCCACACCACGTTTTCTCACCGGACCCAATCTGCTGAACATCGGTATCCAGGTTTCGACCATCGCGGTGATGGCCTTTGGCATGACCTTCGTGATCGTGGCTGCCGGTATTGACCTCTCGGTAGGTTCGGTCGCAGCTCTGTCAGCTATGGGTTCGTCCTATGCAGTAACCACCGCAGGACTGCCTGACGCATTGGCCATTCCTGTGGGTCTGGCCATTGGTGCCCTGTGTGGCTGGGTGACCGGCGCGATGAGTGCCTACGGCAAGCTACCCACCTTCATCGCCTCGTTGGCGATGCTCACCGTGGTGCGAGGTTTGACCCTGGTCATTTCCGATGGTCGCCCGATTTCCACCGGTTCGTCGGTTTCATGGTTGGGTGATGACTTGGGCCCGATTCCGATGCCGATCATCATTTTGATGCTCTCTGGCCTGCTAGCAGCTTTTGTGCTCAACCGCACCGTGATGGGCAAGAACGCTTTTGCTGTCGGTGGCAACACCGAAGCTGCACGACTCTCGGGTATCCCAGTCAAAAAGGTGCTGGTCACCGTCTTTGTGATTTCCGGTCTGTTTGCAGCGCTCTCAGGCATGATCCTAGCCGGCCGTTTGGACTCGGCACAGCCCACCTTGGCTTCCGGTTATGAATTAGATGCCATTGCCGCGGTAGTCATCGGTGGCGCCTCCCTCTCCGGTGGCGTAGGCCGGATTTCCGGGACCCTGATCGGTGCGCTGGTCTTGGCCGTGATCCGCAATGGCCTGAACCTACTTTCGGTGTCCGCCTTCTGGCAGCAAGTGGTCATCGGCGCGGTGATCGCGATCGCCGTCGGCTTTGACGTGTTGCGCCGCAAGAACGTCAAGCACTAATCCTTTACTACTCACATTCATTGTTCAAAGGAGAACACAGCATGAAAAAACTGATCCGCACCACAGCAGCAATCACCCTGTCACTCGGCCTGGCCGCATCGCTAGCGGCGTGTAACCGTGGAGAATCCGCAGCTGACGGTGCTTCGGCAACCTTGGCCGTTTCCACGCTCAATAACCCATTCTTTGTAGACCTGCGTGATGGCGCTCAGAAGGAAGCCGACGCACTGGGCATGGACCTGTCGGTAGTGGACGCGCAGAATGACTCTGCGACCCAGGCTAACCAGCTGGCTACCGCTGCAACCAACGGTTCGGCCGGTGTGATCATCAACGCCGTTGATACTGAAACCGCTGAAGCTGGACTGGCGCCGGTGGTCAAGGCCAATTTGCCGATCGTCGCTGTGGACCGTTCGGTTGGCGAGACCAAGATTGCTTCCTTCGTAGCTTCGGATAACGTGGCCGGTGGCGCTCAGGCGGCTAAGGCGCTGGCAGAATCCATTAACGGCAAGGGCAAGATCATCATTCTCGAAGGTGTCCCTGGAGCCTCGGCAACTAATGAACGCGGTGAAGGATTCACCAAGGGCCTAGCCGAGTACAAGGATATCGACGTGGTTTCCAAGCAGACCGCGAACTTCGACCGAGCAGAAGCTTTGGACGTAGTCACCAACCTGATGCAGTCCAACCCAGATACCGTGGGTGTCTTGGCGATGAATGACGAAATGGCCCTCGGCGCCATCCAGGCACTGGGCGATAAAGCAGGCAAGGGCGTGAAGGTCCTAGGCTTTGACGGAACCGATGATGGATTCAAGGCAGTGAAGGCCGGCACCATGGTGGCCACCATTGCGCAGAACCCAGCGGAACTGGGCAAGCAGTCGGTCCAGATGCTCTCCAAATCCATCAACGGCGAAGACGTTGAAGCCAACGTGCAGGTGGCAGTGGATACTGTTGATTCAAAGAACATTGCTGACTACTCAGACAAGTAGTCTTCAAGTAGTAGCAATTTAGGCACCGGTAGTGACCGGCCGCCGGGTCGAGGGAAGTAGAAGGAATAACCATGCAGCAGGACATCCAAGTCACCATCGTGGGATCAAGCAATGTAGACATCACCGCATTGATGGCACGATTGCCTGGTCCTGGAGAGACCGTGCTGGCCGATTCCTACCAACTCTCGCCCGGTGGCAAGGGTGCCAACCAAGCGCTAGCTGCTCAGTTAGCCGGAGCAAAAACCGAATTCATCGGTGCAGTGGGCAATGATTCGCACTCCGAGGTGGCCCTAGGCCAGCTGGAGGAAGCCGGTGTGAAAACTGACCGAGTGGCTCGCAGTACCCAACCGACCGGTGTAGCCATCATTCAGGTGGACTCCGGTGCGGAGAACTCCATCGCCGTGGTTTCTGGCGCAAATTCGACCGTCACTGATGAAGCAGTGAAGTCCGCCGGAGCTATCGATGGAATTCTCGTCCTGCAGGGCGAGATCCCAGCCTCGGGTATCAAGGCGGCCATGGACGCGGCCAGCGATCGTATCGTGCTAAACCTCGCGCCAGTTATCGAATTGGATCGTGACTACTTGCTCAAAGCCAACCCTCTGGTTGTCAATGAGCATGAAGCCGAAGCAGTACTTCATCAGTTGAATCCAGATCTGACGATGCGATTTGACGGTCACTATGAGCGTTTAGCTGGCTTGCTCATCGAAGAGGGCATTACCAGCGTGGTCATTACCCTCGGTGCTGCAGGTTGTTTAGTCGCTGACAAATTCCCGGCAGAAAATGGCGGAGCTCAGGTTCGTCCACTGCCAGCGGTGAAGGTCAAGGCGGTAGATACTACCGGCGCCGGTGACGCCTTCACCGGTGCATTAGCTGCACGACTGGCCAATGGTGATGAGCTTCCACAGGCAGCCGAGTTTGCCGGCAAATTTGCCGCGCTGACTGTGCAGGCTCACGGTGCCCAAGCTTCCTACCCACGTTCACTTGAGAACCTTTAAAACAATCTCCTAAGCAAGACCAGAAGGAAGCCTTCGTGCTGAAAACCGAAATCCTCAACGCGCCACTTTTAGGTGCGTTGGCCACCTGCGGTCACACCGATACTGTGGTGATCGCCGACTGCGGCCTGCCGCTTCCAAAAGGCCCGATCGTCATCGACCTAGCCTTGGCGCAAGGACTGCTCAGCTTTGAGCAGGTGCTCGATGTGTTGACTCGCAACATGGTGATCGAACGCAGCACCTTGGCAACAGAAGCCAAGGATGGTGCGGTCCAAGATTTGTGCACCGGTAAAGGACTGGAAGCTGAGTTCATCTCTCACGAGGAACTCAAAGCTGAACTACCAGCAGCCAAGATCATTGTTCGCACCGGTGAATCGACGCCCTATGCAAATGTGATTCTGCACTGTGGAGTGGCTTTCTAAACTGCCAAGGAGACGGCCCGTATTTGCACTTGCAAATGAGGTGAACAGCATGCGTGATGCGGTTCTCCACCGATGCTCGTCAAGCAGCACAAGGTAGCCCTTCAGCCCAAGCTATCGTCACAGACTCCCTGCGCCCACACACGCGAACCGGAGCTAAGATAGCAGCGGCGCAGCAGCTCCAAAGCGAAAAGCTATTGCCTGCGCATCGTTTAGCGACGGGAATACGTCCCTTGATCGGCAAACTTCATCCGTCCAATGCGGTGTGCCGATCCCAAAGGCGTTGATGGGCCTTAGGCTACTTCTAGTTGGTTACTCAGCGTGTTCAACTCTTCTAAGGTCGGTGGCATTGCACCGGGGCGACGGACGGTCAAAGCACCGGCCGCTACAGCGCTACGGCCCAGCTGTTCGAGTTGCACAGATGACAAATCGGCGCTCCCATAACCCAGCAAGCCGTAAATCAGTGCGGACATAAATGAGTCGCCGGCGCCGATGGTATCGGCGACCTCGCTGCGCACCGCAGGTATCTGAACTTGATCCGTCAGCGTGCTCAACGTGGCGCCATCGGCACCGCGGGTGAGCACTACGATCCGAGGACCTAACGCAAGAATCCTGCTGGCCACCTGCGCCAGTTCAACATCTGGGTAAAGCCATGCTGCGTCTTCGTCGCTGAGTTTCACAACATCACACAAGGCTGCAGTGCGTTCAAAGGTTGTTAGCGCTTGATCATGTTCGCCCACTAAGGCTGGTCGAATATTCGGATCGTAGGTGACCAAGGCTTGGCCCTTGGCCTGCGCCAAGAGCTGCGCCACGGCCTCGGCTCCGGGCTGCAGAAATGTTGCAATGGATCCGGCGTGCACAATTTTGGGCATAGTCTCCAGCGTGTGGCGCGCTAGTTCCCAATGGATATCAAATTCGTAGCGGGCGGACCCATCAGCGGAGAGTACTGCGGTGGCTGAAGCGGTGCGCTGTAAATTCACGCTACCCGGCTGCAACTTCACATTTGCGGTGCTCAGATGATTTTGGATTTGTTCTCCGAACTCATCATCGCCTAGGGCTGTCAGTAGGCTAACGTCTATGCCTAGCCGTCCCAGACCAAAAGCCACGTTGGCTGGTGAACCCCCAGGGTGGGCAACAGATCCCTCCGTGGTGGAGACAATATCGATCAGGGCTTCGCCGATGACCAAGACGTCATGTGATCCGGATTGTGGGTTGGTGGTATTCATCAGTGATCTCTTTACTGTGCGAAGTATGGCGAAACAATGGGCACTGGGCACGGAGTATTCTTCCGTGTCCAGTGCCCATGAATTGTGCTGGGCGATGGCCGAGCTTAGGCGGTAGCAGCACCGGTCATGATGGCCACCGCGTCGGTCATGCTGTGTGACTGCGGGGTGATCGTCGCTGCGCACTTGCCCAGACGCTGGATGTGAATCCGGTCAGCCACGTCAAAGACGTGAGGCATATTGTGACTGATCAAGATCACTGGCAGGCCACGCTCACGCAGATCACGAACCAGCTGGAGAACCTGATTGGATTCGCGAACACCCAATGCCGCGGTGGGCTCATCGAGCACTACCACCTTGGAACCGAAGGCCGCCGCACGAGCCACCGCCACTGCCTGACGCTGACCACCAGAGAGGTTCTCCACCGGAACGGTGACATCCTGCAAAGTGGAAATACCCAGTCGGGTCAGTTCATCACGAGCCTGCTTGCGCATGCCCTTACTATCCAGCATGCGCAGCACGCTGCCCAGCAGCCCTGGCTTACGCAGTTCGCGACCCAAGAACAGGTTGGAAGCAACATCCAGCGCGGGGGAGACCGCTAGGTTCTGGTACACGGTTTCAATGCCATGCGCTCTAGCATCTTGCGGACGCTTGAACGATACCTGCTCGCCGGAAACATAGAGTTCGCCAGAGTCCGGAACCTCGGCGCCGGTCAGGCACTTGATCAACGTGGACTTACCGGCACCGTTATCGCCGATCACCGCCAGCACTTCGCCGGGGTACAGATCCAGGCTCACCCCGTCCAAGCCGACCACGCGGCCAAAGGTCTTGACCAAGTTGCGGGCACGTAGGATCGGTTCACGAGTTGTTACTTCAGGAGTAATTGATTCAGTCATGGTCATGACTTCGCCTTTCGAATCCACTGGTCCACGGACACAGCAACGATGATCAAGATACCTACGGCCAGGGTTTGGTACAGCACATCCAGGCCAGCTAACGACAGACCATTACGGAAGACGCCGACGATCAATGCACCCAGCAGCGTGCCCCAAACCGAACCGCGACCACCAAACAGGCTGGTGCCGCCGATAACCACTGCCGTGATTGAGTCAAGGTTCAAATCCAAGCCAGCGTTAGGGCTAGCGGAATTGGTACGACCAATCTGCAACCAGGCGCAGATCGCCAGCACGGATCCGGCTGCAAGGTAAACGCTCATGAGTACCTTGTTCACCGGAATACCCGCCAGACGGGCAGCTTCCTTGTCGTCGCCTACCGCGTATACATGGCGACCCCATGCGGTTTTGCCCAAGATGTAGGCAATGACCAAGTAGAGCAGGATCATCACGATGACGCCGGTGGAGATGCGCACCGAACCGATTGGGAAGGTATGACCAGTCCAGGTCAGTAGGTCTGGCATATCGCTACCGCGAACGGTGGCGCCGTTGGAGTAGAGCAAGGTCAGCGCCACAAAGACGTTCAGTGTTCCCAGGGTGACAATAAACGGAGGGAGCTTGAACTTGGTGACCAAGAAGCCGTTGATGGCACCGGTCGCCAGACCAGTGAGCAAGCCAACGAACAAAGCGATCACACCGGAAATACCGTTGTTCACTGCCAGCTGCGCCATCACCATCGAGGCCAGGATCATGCCCGCGCCCACCGAGAGATCAATGCCGGCGGTGAGAATCACCAGGGTCTGGGCGATGGCGATGGTGCCCACCACCGAAACCTGCTGGGTGATCAATGACAGGTTTTCTACACGCAGGAAGCGTTCATTCAGAAGCCCGAAAACAATCACCGAGACAACCAGTACCAGTGCTGGGCTCAGGGCAGGATAACGGTGTAGGGCTTGGCGTACTTTTCCGAGCGTAGTTTGGCGGTCAAGGAATTCTTCTGCCAGATCACCCTTCTTACTGCTCGGAGGGCTGGCGATTTTTTGCTGAGTCACGATAAATCCTGATCTTCGTTGATGAATGTCGAGGGATTGATGGGGTTACTTGCCCCAGCAGATCTTGCCGGCCTCGGCAGCGTCGATGCTTTCAACACCGCTGACCTTTTCTTCGGTGACCAGCTTGCTACCGGTGTTGAAGAAGTCCAGACCTTCACTGGTCTCTGGCTTTTCGCCGGTCTTAGCCATATCCGAAATGGCTTTCACGCCCATTTCGGCCATCTTTACTGGGTACTGCTGTGCGGTGGCATCGATGATGCCCTTCTCCACGTTGGAGACACCGGAGCAACCACCATCGATGGAGACCACGAGGGTGTCCTTGTCCTTGCCTGCGGACTTTAGTGCCTCGTATGCACCGGCTGCAGCTGGTTCGTTGATGGTGTACACCACGTTGATATCTGGGTTGGCGGCCAGCAAGGTTTCCATCGCGGTGCGTCCGCCGTCTTCGGCGCCTTGGGATGCCTGGTTGCCAGCGATTTCGTAGTCGCCGCCCTTGCCGCCGGTGTACTTGCCGGATTTGGCTTCGTCGCCGTTCTTCTTTTCATCGGCGGTATCGATACCCATGCCCTTGAGGAAGCCTTGGTCGCGGGTGTAGTCCACGGAAACCAGCTTGTCGTCGAAGAGGTCAACCAGGCCGATGACTGCCTTTTTGCCTTCAAGTTTGGCGGCGGTCCACTGGCCGATTTGCTCGCCGGCGGCGAAGTTGTCGGTGGCGAAGGTGATATCCGCTGCGTCGGCAGGGTCTGGTGGGGTATCCAGCGCGATGACGTACAGACCTGCGTCGCGGGCCTTCTTCAGGGCGTCGACAACCGATGGGCCGTTAGGGGTGATGAGGATTCCCTTGTCGCCGTCCGAGATGGCGTTTTCGATTGCCTGGATCTGGGTGGCCTCGTCGCCATCTGACTTTCCTGCGGCCAGCTTCAGGTCCACGCCGTCGGTTTCTGCTGCCTTTTTGGCACCGTCTTGCATGGAAACGAAGAAGGGGTTGGTGGTGGTCTTCACGATCAGCGAGACGCCGACTTTTCCGTCTGCCGAAGCTTCAGCGGAGTCAGAACCCGAGCAGGCCGAGAGGGAGAGGGCTGCTAAGCCCAAAACTGCGCCTGCTGCAAGCATGCGGGTGGTGCGGGTGCGACGTGCTGGGAAATTTGCCATTTGGTGCTCCTTTGCGGGTGGGCTTTGATCAAGCCCTGACAACGTGATCATGTAGAATGTAAGCTGGGTCACAACCGAGAGTCAATAGAAAGAGGAAATATTTTGACAACGATGTCAAAACTGAGTGTCAGCGGAGGGTCGAAACCCAGACCCACCATGAAGCACGTAGCAGCCCTTGCCGGTGTAGGAATCAAGACCGTTTCACGCGTCATGAATGACGAAGCCGGCGTTTCGCAGGCCACCAAGGAAAAGGTTCTACTGGCCGCCAAACAACTGAACTATGAACTGGACGTCACTGCCGGAAGTTTGCGGCGCTCTAGTCGGCGGACTAATACGGTGGGCTTACTCCTACCTAGTGTCTCCAACCCCTTTAGTGCCGAGATTCACCGGGCAATGGAAGATGCGCTGATCAAGAAAGGTGTTGCAGTTTTTGCTGCCAGCCTTGATGATGAACCGGAGCGGGAGGAGGCAATGGTCCGCGCGTTCCTCGGTCGTCGCGTTGACGGTATGGTGCTTACTCCCATCGCAACCAACCAAGCCCACATCATTCCGGATCACTCCCGCGAGCTGCCTGTGGTCTTCATTGACCGTGAACCAGTTGGGTTACAAGCCGATGCGGTGGTGGCTGATAATGCGGTGGGTGCAGCCAAGGCTGCTAAACATCTTTTTGATGGCGGGCACCGGAAAATTGCCTATCTAGGTGACCGAACGGATATTCAAACAGCGCGCGAACGTCGTCGTGGATTCAACGAAGCGCTCAGCGAATTAGGTGTAGTGACATCCGCGTTGCCGGTGAGGGAAAATCTGCACGACGTTGAGTCTGCACGGTTGGCCGCAATCGAAATCCTGACCTCCCAGGACCCACCGACAGCTCTCTTTTCCAGTCAGAACCTGGTGACTTTTGGGTGCATGAGGGCGCTACGAGAACTCGGGCTGAACCATAAGGTTGCGTTGGTTGGTTTTGATGATTTTGCTCTGTCGGACATGGTGGATCCAGGTGTCACGGTGATCGCTCAGCATCCGGAAAAGATTGGCGCCCTCGCAGCCGAACGGCTGATGGCCAGGATTGAGGGCGATAGCCAGCCGCCACAGACCTACGTTGTTGAAACCACCATGATTATCCGCGGCTCAGGGGAAATTCCGCCGCCTACTAACTGACTCAACGATCCCTAGATTTAAGTGCGCGAGTGAAAGGCCAGTGTTTTGGAACAGAAGACTTTGTATGCAGAATTTACCGTCAAAGAGGGGCATGAAGCCCGCGTGGCAGAAATGATGAACGAACTTGCTACCCGCGTGCGTCAAGAGCCCGGAAATCTCATGTTCCTGCCCTATGTGCGCGAGGAGAATCCCCGCGAATATTTCGTGTTTGAAATCTACGCGGACGAACAAGCATTTCAAGATCACATCAGCGCAGACTATGGAGCTGTGTTCAATAACGAACTGACTGAACACATCGAAGGGGAAGGCTCCGAACTGACCTGGCTGCGCCCAGTCGAGTAGAACGTGCAGTAGACCGATAGCCGCACGGGCAGATGCCCGTGGGGCTAGTTTTCGTGTCAAAAAACCAGTTTGACCTGCAAAAATATTACTTTATTGGATCTCTTGAATTGTCTTGCGGACTTCGCCTACAGTCCTAGCTGTCGACAACGTTGTCTACCTCGTCACCCGTCAACTAGAGAGTCCAAGCAATGCCACAATGTAGTGCTCGAACTAAAAAAGTTTTCTCGCTTCTGAGCATCGCTTCCTTGAGCTTAGGAACCGGTCTTGTCAGCGCAACGCCAGCCGGCGCTGCCAACCTTGGAGATGAAAGCTACCGCCCGGGCGTCCATTTCAGTCCCGAGAAGAACTGGATGAACGATCCAAACGGCATGGTCTTCTACAAGGGCGTGTACCACCTGTACTTCCAGCACAACCCCATGGGAAACACATGGGGCAACATGTCGTGGGGGCACGCGACCTCCAAAGATCTTGTGCACTGGGAACAGCAACCTCTGGCTATCGCCGGCGACGGGCAGGAAGATATTTTCTCCGGCAGCGTTGTCGTAGACAAAAACAACAGTTCCGGGTTCGGTACCGCTAAAAACCCTCCGTTGATCGCCATCTACACCAGCGCCTACAAGGCTGGTTCAAAATACCAAGGACTACAGGCACAGTCCTTGGCCTACAGTTTGGACGAGGGACAGACCTGGACCAAATACAAAAACAATCCCGTGGTCAACAGAGATTCGGCAAATTTCCGTGACCCGAAGGTCTTTTGGTACACCGGCAAAGACGGCAAGGGCTACTGGGTGATGACCGCAGTAGAGGCCACCGAGCACAAGGCAGTGCTCTACAAGTCTGAGAACCTCAAAGACTGGACGAAGCTCAGCGATTTCGGTCCAGCCAATGCCACCGGTGGCGTCTGGGAATGCCCAGACCTTTTCCCGCTCGCAGTTGACGGGGACCCCAATAACGTCAAGTGGGTCATGGTCATTAACATGAATCCCGGCGGGATCTCAGGCGGTTCGGCCGGGCAATACTTCGTCGGTGATTTTGACGGCAAGACCTTTACCTCCGAAAGCACCAAGCCAGCACCCACCATGCCCGAAGGCAAACTGATCGCCGGATTTAATGACGGGACCTATGAGGGTTGGACGGTGAGAAATGATTCCGCCGATGAGCAGAACGGTCCGTTTGGAACCAAACCAGCTGCCGGGACCATTCCTGGCCAGCAGGAAGTCAGCGGTTACAAGGGCGCTGGCCTGGTCAACGGATTCCTCGGCCTCGACAAGCCAACCGGTAGCATGCTCTCGGATCCATTCACCATTGACCAGGATTACCTGAACTTCCTGATTGGCGGTGGCAAACACCCACGAATCAGCGACAAACGAGAGAATAATGCACCAGCCGGTGACCTGCTCTTCGACGGGTTCGAAGTTCCAGAAGGAGCAACCCTTGCTGACTTCGGCTGGAGGGGTACCGGAGCACTTGCATCGGAAAACCTACCGTTCAAGGGTGGGAACATGGCAATCGGATCCCACGTGATCAACACGTGGGAAGTTGACGGTGGCAGTGACGACAAGACCGGTACCGCCACCTCACCAGAATTTACGATTACCAAGGACCGCATTGGCATGCTTGTCGGCGGCGGACACCGACGCAATGACCCAAGCCAACAACTCGAAGTTCAGCTCATCGTGGGCGGCAAGGTGGTTGATACCGTAGCCGGCGATAATGCTGGAGCCATGAACTGGAAGTCATGGGAGGTTGCTCAGTACAAGGGAGAGAAAGCTCAGATTAAGGTAGTCGACCAGGCTACCGGAAGTTGGGGACACCTGACTTTGGACAACGTGGTGCAAACCGATGAAGAAGTTGTTCCTCGTTCGGATGACACCAGCGTCAACCTGTTGATCGATGACAAGACGGTTCGTTCAACCACGGGTTCTGACAGCGAAAGCTTGGACTTCGCTTCATGGAACGTGAAGGAATTTGCCGGTAAAAAAGCCCAAATCGAAATCGTGGATAACAACCGCGAGGGCTGGGGCCATATCTTGGCTGATGAATTCACGCTCTCCAACACAGCTGCCAAGTCGTCATTGGAGAGCTACGACTGGCTCGACTACGGACGTGACTACTACGCTTCGGTATCTTTTGCGAACTTGCCGCAGGATCAGCGCATCATGATGGGGTGGATGAATAACTGGGATTATGCCAACGACATCCCCACCGATCCATGGCGTAGTGCCAACTCGTTGCCACGCAAGGTTGGACTGACTCAAACCGAGGATGGCCCACGCCTGACCCAGAAGCCCGTTGACCAGATCAACAAACTTGCAGGGAAACCACAATACAAGGCGGGGAAGCAGAGCATCGCTGAAGGAACGCACGTACTGCCAGCGGCTGCGTCGGGTTCCATCGCCAAGGTTGAGGTAACTTTTGATCCTGGTACGGCGAAGACTTCTGGCATCACCGTGCACTCGGACGCAACCAGCTCCACGGTCGTAGGCTATGACGCTGATGCAAAGAAGGTTTATGTGGACCGTACTAATTCGGGCAACGTGGGCTTCAACCCGAACTTTGCTTCCGTTGAACAAATGCCAGTTCAACTCAACGATAAGGGTGAAGTGACCTTGCAGATCTATTTGGACCGTTCCTCGGTTGAAGTCTTTGCCCAGAACGGGCAGCGCACGCTTACCGATCAGGTCTTCCCTAATAAAGGAGCCGATCAACTAGCACTATTCGCTAAGGGCGGCACAGCGAAGCTCAAGTCGCTGAAGGTCACCCCGCTGCAGCCATCGATGTTCACCAATACAACTAAATAACATCATTATTGGTGCGGACTGTTCCACAGGGAAACCGGTGAAACAGCCCGCACCGTTAGTTTAAGTAAGCCCACAGCCCCGGAAGCTAGTATCGACGGTATGGATCAGGACGCTAACGAGAACGAGCAAACGAATGCCTTCTCCCGAATTGCGCCAGAAGCGGGGCTACTGTTGGGAGCCGGACGTGCGATTCTGATGCAATTGGCGCATCCGCAAATTGGATTAGCCATTGATAAGCATTCTGACTTTGCCAGCAATCCGCTGAGCCGACTGATCCATACTCTCGGATACATTTATGCCCTGAGCAACGGCACTGCCGAACAACAACGCACGATGATCAACTACGTAAACGCCGCTCACCGCAATGTTCACAGTCCGCGGGATCTGGTCAAGAAAACGCCGGCCTATTCGGCTCTTGACCCGAAACTACAGCTCTGGGTTGCCGCCACACTTTTTGACTCCGCCAGGGTCATCGCCGCCCAAGTCTTACCCGGGGATATCCAGCACAATGAAGCGTTGTATCGGCAGTACGCTCGGCTTGGTCAAGCGCTACAGATGCCAAGCACTTTCTGGCCAGCAACACTGGGCGAGTTTGATCAGTACGTCATCCAAACTCAAGAAAAGTTGTGCGTGAACGAGCGGATCCGCGCTCTGGCCGACGAATTATTTACCGGCAGAAACGCGCCATGGTGGATTCGATGGGGTCTGCCACTGATACGAGATGTCACCATCGCTCAATTGCCAACGGGTATTCGAGAACAGTTCGGTTTTGTCCTTAGCCGAAAGATTTACCGGCGCAATGCCGCAGTGATTCGCGTGGTGCGGTGGGCTACCAGGATCTTGCCCGTTTGGATCCGACACCTACCTATGCGGCTAATGCTTCGCCGCATAGACCAGCTGGCTCAAGACTAGGGCTATTCCTCTATCTTCCTTGCACGGCGAGGAATTAGGATGCGCGGCAGGATCAACAGTAGGAACAGGGTAACTACGACAAGGAAACCACCTACGCCTGCACCGATCTGCCAGCCGAATAGTACTTGCAACACAAACCAAACGCACCCTGAGACCAACAGACCCACGCCGATTCCGACTATCTTGAGTACCGCGTGACCTAAACTTACCGTTTGCCTTTTCAGCCTTTGTCCAAAGAAATAACGGTGGACAGCCACCGGGGTGATCAACAGAAGAATCAGTAATGTTGCGGCAACAAGAAGCGCAATGTAGATCAATTCTTCATTGCGGTTGAGCATGTCGAATCGTGCCTGGAAGGGCAGGACTACAAGGAATGCAGCCAAGATCTGTACGCCCGTTTGCATCACGCGCATTTCTTGGAGCAGTTCATTCCACTGTCGGTGTGCGGCGCCGTCACTTGAATCGGGATGAGACTGCGTATTCATGCGGTGACTCCTGTAGATGCTCAAGGCATTTGCCTGTTTGCGTACTGATTTCACACCTAAATAGAGGCTGATGACAATCGGCAAGGAGGCGCGGGGATCAGCCCATTGTGTCGGTGCCGTTGCCTATGGTGGAACTTCACTGAAGCACACAGAGGGGAGCGCACCGTGAATTCTGAACGCAGCTCAAATGGCAATTTGGATGTCTGGTCCATGCCAAGAACCGGCATCGTTTGGTGCGAATGTTCCGAGGACCACGAACTCACCAAGGAGTTCGTGGTCAACACGATGATTGAGATGGGATTGCACCCAGTCCGCCAACTAACTCTCGATGAGCTCATCGAATTGACGGCGGCGGTGTGGAACTATGAGGAAGTCTGCCGTTTCTTCGTGCTAGCCGTGGAGGAGGCCGCGTTACACATTCATGGGCATATTGATAGCTCGTATCCTCTGCAGGAATCGTTGTCTATCGTTGGTTACTTTTCCAAGACCTGGCAGGGATGCCCCGATGAAGCGTGCTCTGGTCTAGCAAATTAGTAATCAAGCGTGCTCAGCCGACGTGCACGTGTTTTGTCGTAGTTGGATTGAGTTCGTTAACCATGTGCGCATAGTGTGGGAAAGATGAAGAGCTTTGCATCTCCTAGGCCAACGGCAGCACACGACGGATTTATTCATGTTCGCGGTGCCAACGAGAATAACTTAGACAATGTAGAAGTACGGATTCCGCGCGATTCAATGGTGGCTTTCACCGGGGTCTCAGGGTCTGGCAAGTCCTCGTTGGCATTCGGAACAATCTTCGCGGAATCCCAACGACGCTTCTTAGAATCCGTGGCGCCCTATGCACGCAGGCTCATCGCCCAAGGGCACACGCCTAAGGTCGAGTTCGTTTCCGGGCTGCCTCCGGCGGTTGCCTTGCAACAGCGTCGAGGGGCAGCGAGTTCGCGTTCAACTGTTGGAACGCTCACTACGCTGTCTAATTCGGTGCGCATGCTCTTCTCGCGCGCTGGGACTTACCCCGCGGGCGCACCGCGGTTAGACTCCGATGCATTCTCCACAAATACTGCGGTCGGCGCCTGCCCACGCTGTCATGGTGTGGGCACGGTTCATTCGGTCACCGAAAAATCGCTGGTTCCGGATCCGTCGTTGAGTATTCGAGACGGAGCCATCGCTGCATGGCCAGGAGCTTGGCAAGGGAAAAACCTGCGAGATATCACCTCGCATTTGGGCTATGACATTGATCAGCCTTTCGAAAAGTTCTCCCAGGAAACACGAGATTGGCTACTTTTCACCGAAGAACAGCCCATAGTTGAGGTGACGCCCGAAAGGGACCGCGTAGCCAAGCCATACAAAGGAAAATTCTGGAGCGCTGAACGCTACGTTCGGCATACTGTCGCCACTTCAAAGAGCGAAACCTTACGGAACAAGGCTCTGGAGTTTATGATCTCCCAGCCTTGCCCAGAATGTTCAGGTACAGGCTTCCGTCCTGACGCCTTGAGCGTCACCTTCGCTGGGGTGAGCATCTGGGAATTCAACAAAAAATCCTTGCAGAACTTAGCTGACTTGTTGCGTCCCTTTGCGCTTCAAAAGTCATCGGATGCGACTTCAGACGTAGTGGCCACCATCAGCGCAGACCTGCTCTCGCGCATCGAGGTACTTGTTGAACTTGGATTGGGCTATCTGAGTTTGGACCGGTCAACACCAACACTTTCTCCCGGTGAGACTCAACGTTTGCGTATCGCCACGCAGTTGCGAGCCGGACTCTTTGGTGTCATTTATGTCCTGGACGAGCCCTCGGCCGGGTTGCACCCTGCGGATGTACAACCACTTATTGAGGTGCTTGCTGCACTAAAAGCCGAAGGCAATTCCGTCTTCGTTGTTGAGCACAATATGGACGTCGTTCGCAGGGCTGAGTGGATCGTAGACGTGGGGCCACGGGCTGGTAACGGTGGAGGGCAGGTGCTCTACAGCGGTGAAGTTAATGGGCTAGCCGAGGTCGAGCAGTCAATTACCCGTAAATTCTTGGAACCTCAACCGGCGCCCGCGCGCGAATTGAGGCGGGCCGAGCAGTGGCTGGAATTGAGCGGTGTGAATCTGCATAACCTTGTTGATGTTGAGGTCGGACTCCCGCTAGGTGTGCTGTGCAGCGTCACCGGTGTATCTGGTTCTGGAAAGTCTAGTTTGGTTACGGCTGCACTGCCCCAATCCTTAGGCGCAACCACGCTTTCCGAGACTGACGAAACCACGGACTCAGTGAACGAGGCCAGCGTTGCCAAGATCGTTGGAGCAGAACACGTTAGTCGCGTGGTGCTCATGGATCAAAAACCTATCGGCAGAACGCCACGCTCCAATGTTGCTACCTACACCGGGCTTTTTGACGCAGTTCGAAAAACCTATGCTGAATTGCCGCTGTCCAAGAAACGTGGATACAGTGCCGGTCAATTTTCCTTCAACGTTGCTGGCGGACGGTGCGAAAACTGTCTTGGAGAAGGCTTCCTAGAAATTGAGTTGCTCTTCCTGCCCGGAACCTATGGGCCTTGCCCGCAGTGCCACGGAACCCGCTACAACGATCAGACACTTGAAATCGAGTACAGGGGAAAGAACATTGCTCAGGTTCTTGAGCTTAGTGTGGCTGAAGCCGAGGAATTTTTGAAAGATATTCCGCTGGCCGCCAGAGCTTTGGAGACCTTGAGAGAGGTGGGTTTGGGTTATCTGCATCTGGGGCAGCCCGCGACGGAAATGTCTGGGGGAGAAGCCCAACGCATCAAACTGGCCACCGAACTTCAGCGGCAACGTCGAGGCCACACCTTGTATCTGCTTGATGAACCAACAACTGGCTTGCACCCGGCGGATGTTGAGCTGCTAGTTTCTCAACTACAGCAGTTAGTGGATCAGGATAATACTGTCATCGTGGTGGAACACCACATAGATGTGGTTGCCGCCAGCGATTGGGTCATTGACCTGGGCCCTGGCGGTGGAGACGGTGGCGGACGTGTTGTAGCTTCTGGAACGCCGAGCCAAGTGGCAAAAAACAAGGCCAGCCGTACCGCGCAATACCTTGCGCGCCGGCTGGCCCCGTAGATGAATTTAGTTGCTGTTGAGCACTGCAAACGGGGGTGTCTCAACGCCCTCGGCCACGGCTTCGGCCGGGTCATCGCCTAGATGAATGATCTTGTTATCGGCATCTACGTGCACCACGCTGGGTACGTAGCTACGTGCTTCAGCGTCTTCCATCTGTGCATAGCTGATCAAGATGACCAGATCCCCTGGGTGTACGAGGTGGGCTGCGGCACCGTTGATACCGATGACGCCACTGCCAGGTTCGCCAGCAATGGTGTAGGTTTCAAGCCGTGCACCGTTGGTGATGTCGACAATGCTGACCAGTTCTCCGGGCAAGATATCCGAGGCTTCGAGCAGCTCGGAGTCCACGGTGACCGAACCGACGTAGTGAAGGTCGGCCTGGGTGACTGTTGCCCGGTGGATCTTGGACTTGAACATGGTGCGTTGCATAGCAAGTTTCTTTCACAGAAGGTTGGAAGTTTCCCGGTAGCCAAGTTTACGCTTTTTATGACGTTGGGGGACCGATCCGAGCTAAATCACACAGCTATTCGCATCACTAGGCTGGAAGATGATGACGCAGGACACTGTGCACGACACCAGTGGCCAACAGCTCATCAGCTGCTTCCAATTCCGCCGAGAGGAATCGGTCCTCGCCCGGACCTGCGACTTTGGTGCGCAGCAGTTCTACAAGCGCGCCGGTGCCTGCTCCGGGCTTCAGCGGTGCACGCAGATCTAAGGCGCGAGCGGCAATGAGCATTTCCACTGCCAAAATTCTGCGCAAGTTCGCTACCGCGGTGCGCAGTTTTCGGGCGGCATGCCAACCGAGGGAAACGTGGTCCTCCTGCATGGCCGAGGATGGGATGGAATCGACGCTGGCAGGTACTGCCAAGCGCTTGTTCTCGGCGACCAGCCCGGCTTGGGTGTACTGGGCAATCATCATGCCGGAGTCCACGCCTGGATCATCTGCAAGGAATGCTGGTAGGTCACGGGAACGGGCTGGATCAAGCATGCGGTCGGTACGGCGTTCAGCGATGGAGCCGAGATCTGCCACAGCAATGGCCAAGAAATCTAGGACATAAGCTACCGGTGCACCGTGGAAGTTGCCATTGGACGTGACTTCTCCGCTGGGCAAAACCACCGGGTTATCAATGGCAGCAGCAAGCTCGCGGGTAGCCACCATTCGGGCGTGGGCGATGGTGTCGCGCACAGCGCCAGTAACCTGCGGTGAGCAACGTAGCGAATAGGCATCCTGCACTCGACCGTCGCCTTCACGGTGGGAATTGACGATCGGGGAGTTAGCGAGCAGTGCATACATGTTGGCTGCGCTACGCCCCTGTCCTGGGTGCGGGCGCAGTGCTTCGTGCAGCTCGGCACGGAAGACCTGTGCGGTGCCCAGTTGAGCTTCAACACTCATAGCGGCGGTGGCATCGGCGATGTCGGTGAGTTCTTCAAGATCGGCTAGAGCCATCAGCAGTTGGCCGAGCATACCGTCGGTGCCGTTGACCAGTGCTAGACCTTCCTTCTCGGCCAATTCCACCGGTGCGATTCCGGCTTCTGCTAGTAGCTCGGGAACCGGGCGTTGTACGCCATCGCGGTCGGTGGCTTCTCCCTCACCCATGAGCACCAGTGCACAGTGGGAGAGTGGGGCAAGGTCACCGGAACAACCCAGTGACCCGTATTCACGAACCACGGGGGTGATTCCTGCATTGAGCAAAGCGACCATGGTTTCTAGCACTACCGGTCGCACGCCGGTACGACTGGAAGCCAAGGTCTTTGCGCGCAGGAACATTAGGGCGCGAACTACTTCTCGTTCAACAGGGGCTCCCATACCAGCGGCGTGGGAACGAATCAGAGACCGCTGCAACTTGGCACGGTCTTCCGGCGCAATGTGACGGGTAGCCAGAGCACCGAAGCCGGTCGAAATTCCATAGACTGGCGTATCGGCTGACGCTAGGGCATCTATATGTGCGCGGACCGAAGCTAGTTGTTCAAGTACCTGCGCGGAGATCGTGATGTGTGCTTCGTGGCGGGCTACTGCGATAACGTCTTCGGCGGTGGCACCGTTAAGCTCGAGGGTTACTGGGGTTGAAGAAGCCATGAAAATTCAGTCCATTCGTTACTTAGTAAAGTGGTCTCTAGTTTCTATTGTTCGGCAGAAACACGGGGTAAGTAGCCAATAAATCGTGGTTATGTCTGAAATGCCGGACGCATGTGGCCAACAGCTGTGAAGCGGTGATCAGGTTTGAGCCGGGCATCAGTGCATAGGAATTGATCCGCGGGATTCATTGACGGACGCATTGTTATTTTTCCAAACTAGGCAATTGCCTACACTGCAAACGTTGAGGATCTCGATTAGGTTCGCGGCTACAACTTACTCAGCCCTTGAGCTCAAGAATTCTTGTGAAGTCTTGCTGATTCTGGGAGGTCGCTCCGATTCGAATTCTTGCCAGCGGGATCGACATTCCATGACGGGGAACAGGGGGCGGGGAAAGAAGTTAAAGCGCTCGGAAAAGACAGGTCAGATGCCACTAGTTCTACGTGGAAAACAGGCCTACCCTGTACCTATCAGCAACACGGTGCGCTCGATGCACACCGACGGGAGGTAATGTGAAAACTGAAGTCCAGGGACAACTGGAAAAGTTGTAGCCAACGCGTGTGACTGCGCAACCGGTGGTCCATTCATTGATGAATTGTTTTGGAGCGGAAAGATGCCTAGAAAAATTCATGGATTAGGTCTAGTCGTTGGTGGAGGACTCATTGCCTCCTTGTTTCTCTTGTTTATATTCTTTGCCTCCGCAAGGCAATCTGACACTATGACCCCTTTGTGGCTGGGTGTCATTTGGGGTGGACTAGCCATGGCTTGGGGAATTTTCCGCATGATCGCAGGACCGTCGACCTTGGACCGCGTGAATGGTGGAACCGACGCAGGAGCATAGGAAATGCTGGCGAGCAGATACTGCTCGCCAGCAGTTTGTCGTCTTAATGCCTCGTGACCGGTTGCTGAACGTCCTCTCAAAATCGTTAGGGCACGTCGAAATTCTCACACCATGTAGGTAACGTTCAGAGAAGTGCATCGGAAGTGCACCGGTGCCGGCAACGTCAACTTCAATGCAAGGGAGATGCCATGGCGGACATCAAGAAAACCACCGCGAAGAAAACGACGAAGGAAAATGCTGAGAAGGGTTTCATTGCTTCGGCCGAACTGGGCGACGCTTTGCAGAACGTCCTTGTCCAGCTACTAGACCTGCAATTGATCGGCAAACAGATCCATTGGAACGTTGTAGGACCGAACTTCAGGGACTTGCACCAGAACCTTGACGAGATTGTAGATATTGCGCGTCGCGGCTCGGATGAAATTGCTGAACGTATGCGTGCCCTGCACATTACTCCAGATGGACTGGCCGCAACGATCACCAAGTACACCACGCTTGAGCAGCCAGTTAACACCGAAATCCTGACCACGGACGCAGTGGATATGGTGGTTAAGGCTCTACAAAATACGGTTGGTGTCATCCGAGAAGTACATGATCCTGTAGACGATGCAGATCCTACAACCGCCGACATCTTGCATCAGTACATTGCTGATCTGGAGCAACAGGCATGGTTTATCAGCGCCGAAACACGACGCCCATAGTGAGCAACTTGTTGGCGGGTAGCCGACTGGAGAGATGCTAGACAAAGAGAAGTGGGCGAGTGAAAATTCTATCTACGGGAACAGGATGACAGTGAGCAAACGATGCCGCCTGTTGCTAGAACAAAGGTTAGAATTCTTCGTTCTGGCCCTGGCCGCCGAAGCCCTGTTCTTCATTATCATCACCGAAGGATCCTCGGTTGGATTGTTCGTTGCCGCCGAAGGATTGTTCGTTGTCGTTGCCGCCGGCGTAGGAGCTTTGGCTTGATTGTTCGTTGCCGCCGAAGGATTGTTCGTTGTCGTTGCCGCCGGCGTAGGAGCTTTGGCTTGATTGTTCGTTGCCGCCGAAGGATTGTTCGTTGTCGTTGCCGCCAGCGTAGGAGCCTTGGCCCGACTGCTCGTTGCTACCGAACGACTGTTCGTTGTCGTTGCCCTGACCGTTCGACGAGCCAAAGCCGCCGTTTTCGTCAGACTGGTTGTTATCGAAATTTCCGAACTGCTCGTTTGAATCCTGCTCAGACATGATGTCCTCCGTGGGTCGATTCGTCCTGACCTGACCCACGCTATGCACGGTCAACCGTGCCTTCAACCCTTAATTGGAACCTTTGAGATGCCCGTCACGGTGCGTTAAGAATGCGTTCATTGTGTCCATGTCAGACGGTATTTTTCGTCCTCTTATGATGTATGAAGCAAGGGGTACGCGTGCATTGCTAGCGGTTTAGCAGGCAACGCACGCGAACCGGACATGAAGCTATTTTCCGCTCATCGGGATGCGGACATTACGCTCATTCGCGACTTCGATAGCACGCTCGTATCCGGCATCCACGTGCCGGATGACACCCATGCCGGGGTCGTTGGTTAGGAGCGCTTCCAGCTTTGCCGCTGCGAGCTCGGTTCCGTCAGCCAGCGACACCTGACCAGCGTGAATCGAGCGGCCCATGCCAACTCCGCCACCATGGTGAATTGAAACCCATGAGGCACCCGAGCTAGCCGCCGTGAGCGCATTGAGCAAAGGCCAGTCAGCCACGGCGTCACTGCCATCCTTCATGGATTCAGTTTCGCGATACGGTGAAGATACAGATCCGGAATCTAGGTGGTCGCGGCCGATTACAATCGGTGCGGAAACTTTGCCCTCAGCAACTAGTTGGTTGAAGAGTAGTCCGGCTTTCTGGCGCTCGCCGTAGCCCAGCCAGCAGATACGAGCAGGCAGCCCTTCAAACTCAACATGCTCTTGGGCGGCGTCGAGCCAGCGGTGCAGATGCTCGTTTTCAGGAAATAGATTCTTCAGCGCCTGATCTGTGACCTTGATGTCTTCTGGATCTCCAGATAGTGCAACCCATCTGAAGGGGCCCAGACCTTCGCAGAACAAGGGGCGAATGTAAGCAGGAACGAATCCGGGGAATTCGAATGCACGGTTGAATCCGCCCTTACGTGCTTCATCACGAATCGAGTTTCCGTAGTCAAAGACCTCTGCGCCAGCATCTTGGAAACCAACCATGGCCTCGACCTGTGCAGCCATGGCGCTCTGGGCCTTCTTGGTGAATCCCGTTGCATCGGCGGTCGACTCGGACTGCCATTGCTCAATGCTGTATTCGGGAGGTAAGTAGCTCAGCGGATCATGGGCGCTGGTCTGATCGGTGACGATATCAAAGGTCAATTCGCCAGCTTCATGACGCTTGAGCAACGCGGGGAAAATCTCTGCCGCGTTTCCAACGTGTCCAACAGATAAGGCCCTACCTTCATTCTTGGCAGCGATTACTTTGCTCAACGCCTTATCAAGATCTAATTCAACGTCATCTAGGTAACGCTTGGATAGTCTGCGGCGCAACCTAGTTTCATCAACGTCAATGATCAGTACCGCTCCACCATTGAGGGTAACCGCCAAAGGCTGGGCTCCACCCATACCACCGCAACCACCTGTCAGAGTCAGCGTGCCGGCGAGGGAACCGTTGAATCTCTTAGCTGCAATGGCAGCGAAAGTTTCGTAGGTTCCTTGCAAAATACCCTGCGTGCCGATGTAGATCCAGGACCCGGCGGTCATCTGTCCGTACATCATCAGACCTTCAGCTTCGAGCTTGCGGAAGTGCACCCAATTAGCCCAATCGCCGACAAGATTTGAGTTGGCAATCAGAACGCGCGGTGCCCACTTGTTGGTTGTGAAAACGCCAACTGGTTTTCCAGACTGAACCAAAAGCGTTTCGTTCTCTTCAAGATCTTTGAGCGTCTCCACGATTGCGTCAAAAGCATCCCACGAACGGGCGGCTTTGCCGGTGCCACCGTATACCACCAGGTCTTCTGGGCGTTCGGCGACTTCGGGGTCCAGATTGTTCATCAGCATCCGTAGTGGAGCTTCGGTGGCCCACGACTTGGCGGTCAATTTGGTACCCCTTGGGGCGCGGATAACGCGGGTTTCGTTGCTCATGGCAATTCCTAACAATGTAACGTGACTAACTATTTACATCATTGGTCATGGCAGCAAGATTGAGTACAGCGGAAGCGACAGACCTGTCCGGTATATCAGAACCCGTGGTTTAGTTTGATTCAGAATTCTTAATTTGCAGCGAGTAACTCGGTAGCTTTCGCTTCGATTGCCTGAGGGCTCAAAGCGTGGTGCAGTGCAATCATGCTGGCACCGCGCAGTGCTCCATCCTCCCAGCTGCGTGAGGTACGGATCTGCAAATGCTGCGTCGAAAGTGGCGCCCCACGTTGGTAGACAACCTCACGAATTCCCGCAAGCAGGTGTTCTCCTGCGGCTGAGATACGGCCACCAATGACAATCTGTGAGGGGTTGAGCAGGCTGACCGATGCGGCGAGTACTTCTCCGAGGTCTCGTCCGGCCTGCCTGACCGCATGGATTGCTTGGATATTTCCCGCAGCCACCAAGTCCACTACGTCGGTGTTGCTGTGTGCCTCGATATCCTGGTCGCGCAGAGCTTGGGCAATCTTGGGTCCCGAGGCCACTGCTTCGAGGCAGCCTTCATTTCCGCAATGGCAGAAGATTCCATCACCACGACGAATGCGCACATGGCCGATGTCCCCGGCTGTGCCTTGAGCGCCACGTTGCAGTAAGCCACCGGAAATGATTCCAGAGCCAATGCCGGTGGCAATCTTTACGAATAGGAAGTTGTCGTTATCCTCATCGTTCTGGTTTCTCTCGCCCAAGGCCATGAGGTTTACATCGTTATCCACGATGACTAACGCGTCTAGGTATTGGTGGAACCATGCGGGGATGTTAAATCTGTCCCAACCGGGCATGATCGGCGGGTTCGCAGGCTGGCCCGTGTCAAAGATAACGGGTCCTGGTACGCCCATGCCCACCGCGATGATGTCATCCCGCTGGCGTTTGGCTTTCGAGAGCAAGTCATCTGCAAGTTTCAACGCTGCCTGCAAGATAACTTCCGGTCCATCGCTCAAAACGATTGGGGACTGTGCCTGGAATTGTGGGACTGATGCCAGATTAGATAATGCAACGCGCAGATGACTTGCCCCGAGATCGATGGCCAGGATCAGTCGCGCTTCAGGCAATAAAGCAATGCGTTGTGGGGGACGGCCGCCAGTGGAGGCGCCTTCCTGAACTAGGCCAATCAGACCAAGTTGGGTCAGAGTGTCGAGGCGCTCCTGCAGAGTGGAGCGAGCCATGCCGGTCAGGGCCGCGAGGTCGGTGCGGCTGTGGGCATTACCGTCGAGGAAGAGTTGCAAGACTTCACCCGCACCGCTGACTCCACGGCTAAATAGTGCATTCTGAGGACTTGGAATGTTGGCCATGACATCAGTAAAACACAGCCATGCCGTAGATCCTGAAATACTTTGACGGAATGTCGACATACTTCTATTGACTCTCGACAAAAGTGGAACTAGTCTCTTGCTTGTGACTCAAGTCATAATCCTCGGTCCGCATCCATTCCTCTTTCAGGAGACGCATTTGCCTGTCCACGACCTGTCAATCCAGCTGTATACGCTGCGTGAAAACATCGCTGAAGACCTAGCCTCAACACTGCAGCGTGTTGCTGAAATCGGCTTCACCCAAGTTGAGCCTTATAACTTTGTTGCTCGTGTTGATGAGTACGCCGAAGAATTAACGAAGAACAAGCTAAGCGCCCCAACTGCCCATGCGCCGTTGCTCGCTTCTGACTATGACGAAGTCTTCACCGCGGCTAATAAGCTCGGTATTTCTACCGTCATCGATCCTTTCATTCCTGCCGAGCATTGGCAGGACGAGCAGTCAATTAAGGCCACCGCAGAAAAGCTCAATGCAGCAGCACGACGTGGTGCTGAATATGGGATCAAAGTCGGCTACCACAATCATGATTGGGAAATCTCAAGCGAGATTCACTCCACCACGGCATTGGAGTACTTTGCCAGTCTGCTCGACCCTGAAGTTGTTCTGGAAGTCGACACGTACTGGGCAGCTGTAGGCGGTGTGGATGTTGTTGACCTCCTTGAATCACTGGCCCCGCGAGTTGTGGCACTTCATATCAAGGACGGACCACAATCCAAAAATAATAAAGAACAAGTTGCCGTGGGCAGCGGATCCATGCCAGTCGACCGCATTCTTGCCGCCAGTCAAGGGATGTTGCACGTGGTCGAGCTCGACGACTTCGCGGGTGACATTTTTGACGCGGTGGCCCAGAGCTACTCGTACCTCTCAGCGGAAGGCCAGTAGAACGCATGGAAACTCAGAACCACCCAACGGGCGTCGGGATAGTCGGCGCGGGAACCATTAGCGACCAGTACCTCGAAAACCTCACTGCTTTCCCCGACCTAGCAGTGCGTTTTATTGCAGATCTGGATACCGAACGGGCAGCCAGCCAAGCAAAAAAATGGTCCGTTGAAGCTTCGGGCACTTATGAAGAGCTGCTGGCACGAGATGACATTCAGATCGTTGTGAACCTGACCATTCCAGCCGTTCACGTCGAAGTGGCACTCAAAGCAGTTGAAGCCGGCAAGCATGTGTGGGGCGAGAAACCCTATGCCCTAGATCGCGAATCCGGACGGCAACTGATAGAAGCCGCAAATGCTGCCGGTGTACGCGTTGCAGTCGCTCCAGATACCATTTTGGGTGCCGGGATTCAGACCGGTCTGCGTCAGGTGCAAAGTGGTGCCATTGGAACGCCACTGACCGGCCTGGCGATATTCCAAGGACCTGGCCCAGAATCATGGCACCCTAGCCCGGAGTTCCTTTTTGCAAGGGGCGCGGGGCCGCTATTTGATCTTGGTCCTTACTATCTGACCACTTTGGTGCGGGTCTTTGGTCCCGTGGCAAAAGTTGCAGCTACTGCTTCGCAATCCAGAGCCGAACGAATTATCGGGTCAGGGCCTAAGGCAGGCACCAACTTCCCGGTGGAAGTTCCAACGCACATAAGCGCACTGCTGTCATTTGAATCTGGCGCTAGCGCTCAATGCATCTTCAGCTTTGATTCAAAACTACAGCGCGCGGGATTCGTCGAAATCGCGGGTACCGAAGGTACGGCACAATTCTCGGATCCCAACGAATTCACTGGTGATACCGTTCTGCACCTCGGCGGCGAGGAATCAGTGGTGATTCCTGCTCAAGGTTCGCAATACGGCCGCGGCACCGGTGTGGCAGAGCTTGCCCAAGCGATTTCAGAGGGGCGCAAAGAACGCGTCCCAGGAGAGCTAGCTTTCCACGTTCTAGATGTCATGGTCTCCACTGCTGAAGCTGCTGAATCGGGCTCCTTTGTCGACGTGAACTCGACAGTAGAACCCATCGAACTACTGGATCCACAGTGGGACCCCTCAGCTCCCAGCATCCTAGCGTGAAGCACTTCCTGTTCCCTTTCACCATCGCATCTGTAAAGGACCGACCATGTCTGCATCCCATTTCAAAGGAAAGCTAGGGCGCTTCGCCGCCATCACTTCCATTGCAGCTCTCTCGCTCAGCGGGCTAGCAGCCTGCTCCAGTGATGACGCGAGCGCAGAGCCTGCCAAGGCCGGTGACACCATCACCTACTGGGCCTCCAACCAGGGAAGTTCAGTTTCCCAAGACGAAAAAATCCTTGGCGAATCAATCAAGCGTTTCACCGCGGAAACCGGAATCAAAGTTGAACTAGAAGTTGTTCCGTGGGCGGACCTCTACAACCGCATCCTGACCGCGGTATCCAGCGGAGAGGGCCCGGATGTATTGAACATCGGTAATACCTGGGCCACCACCCTTCAGGCCAGCGGGGCATTTGTGCCTTGGGAAGGTGAAGCCCTGGAAGCCGTTGGTGGGGGCGATAAGTTCGTGCCGGCGGCATTGGAAACCGGTGGCGCCGCAGGCCAAGCACCGACATCTTTGCCGTTGTACTCCATGGCCTATGGCCTGTACTACAACACCAAGATGTTCGATGAAGCAGGAATCGACAAAGCTCCTGCGACGTGGGATGAGTTCGTGGCTGACGCCAAAAAACTGACCAAAGATACTGATGGCGATAACAAGATTGACCAATATGGTTTCGCCTTGGCTGGTCAGCGCGTTGCCAACAACGCTCACTCCGCCTTTATCCTGGGAATGCAGAACGGCGGTGAGCTGTACACCCAAGACGGTAAGCCGGACTTCACCAATGACGGTGTGGTCGCTGGCATCAACGACTGGATTCAGCTGATGGGTGAGGACAAAGTGGTCTCCAAATCCAACGCTGAAATCAATGACGGTTCAGTACTTCCTGGAGAACTTGTTGACGGCAATGCCGCCATGTTTTTCGATCAAGCACCAGGCAAGTCCTTCAAATCAGCTGACTTCGAGGACTACGCGATGGCGCCAATCCCACTAAAAAATGCTGATGCAAGTGGACTGGAAGCCACCCAGTCTCTGGTAGCCGGTATCAACGTCAGCGTCTTTGAAAATTCGGACAATAAAGACGCTGCTATTAAATTTGTGAATCACTTGGTGAGCGTGGATGAGCAGAAGAAGCTCAATGCTGCTTACACCTCATTGCCTTCGGTTTCTGAAGCGTTCGAAGATCCAGCTTTTGATGATGCCGAATCTCAGGCCAAAAAGAAGATCCTTGCAGAAAACGCCGCGCCGATGCCTCTGTACCCAACTGAGGGCCAGATGGAGTCGCTGGTAGGCGAAGCAATCGGCAAGCTCTTTGCACGCATCGCCCAGGGTGACGACGTCTCTGAAGACGACGTTCGCAAAGCTTTGGAAGACGCTCAGAAGCAGATGCCCGCTAGCTAGCGGCCCGACACGTTGCACGTGCCGCGGGAGCATTCCTCCTTGATACGCCCGCGGCATGCGCGACACTATTTTTCGTTTTTTCGACAGGAGATCGAATGTCGGCGCCAGCCCAGACACCGCCACGTATCAGCGAACCAAGCAAAACGCGGGCCGCTACACGTGCTATCAAACGTAGCTCAATAAAACGCGACCGTTTTTTCCCATATGCGTTGAGCGCACCAGCAGCCTTTCTTGAACTGCTCATCCACATAGTCCCGATGCTATTGGGAGTATGGATTGCTTTCCTTTCACTGACTCAGTTCTCCATCGCTAACTGGATCAAGGCGCCCTTCGTGGGGCTTAAGAACTTCACCACAGCGTTGGACCCCAACGGCCCGATCGGTTCCCAGTTCTTCGAAGCACTAGGCAGAACTTTCATCTTCACCCTCCTGGTCGTGGCCATTGCGTGGAGTCTAGGCATCTTCGCCGCGGTTCTGTTGGTTTCCAAATTCCGTAGTAACGGCTTTTTCCGTACGCTGTTTCTAGTTCCTTACGCATTACCTAGTTACGTGACAACCATTGCCTGGGCATTCATGTTCAATCAACGAGATGGCATGGTCAACCGTTTCCTCGTAGAAGATTTAGGCATCCTAGACGAGGGACCGTTTTGGCTTCTAGGTCAAAGATCATTCTTTGTCATGGTGATTGTTGCAGTTTGGCAGTTTTGGCCCTTCGCCTTCTTGATGTTGTTAGCCGCTCTGCAATCGATCCCCAATGAAGTTTATGAAGCAGCATCCCTTGACGGGGCCAGCCTATGGAAACAATTCACTAGGATTACGTTGCCGATGATCAAGCACGCCAATGTTGTTCTTCTGCTGATGTTGGGGCTATGGGTATTCAACCAGTTTGATATCCCGTACCTGCTCTTCGGCCCAGTATCTCCTCAAGAATCAACGTTGATCTCACCGTTGATCTACCAGCAGTCCTTTAACAACTGGAACTTCGGTGTAGGTGGCGCGCTGAGCGTAGTGCTGTTGCTGGGACTACTCATTGTTTCGGCTTTCTACATTCGCCTGGTCATGCCAAAGGGAAAGAGTATCGATGATTGAGACACGCGGCTTCAGAATCCTGAGAGTATTCGGGCTGGCCTTTATCACCTTGATTATCGTGTTGCCGCTTTATGTTGTGCTCACGACGTCCATCAAGCCGCTGAAAGATGTGCGCGGTGCTTTCGAATGGATCCCGTCAGAAATCACGTTCACACCCTATCTGGACATCTGGACGACGGTGCCACTGGGCAAATACTTCGCCAACAGTCTGATCGTGACCGTTACGGCCACGGTGCTTTCGGTGACCATAGCAATCTTGGCGGCCTACGCACTATCGCGTTTTGATTTCCGGGGTGCCAGGTCCTTCCGCCTAATCGTGCTCTCCACCCAGATGTTCCCAGGAATCCTGTTCTTGCTGCCGCTGTTCTTGATTTTTACCCAATTGGAGCGAGTCGTCGGTGTCCAGCTCAACGGTTCCTACCTGGGGCTAATCATCACGTACATGACGTTTTCGTTGCCGTTCTCCATCTGGATGCTCACTGGCTTTTTTGCCTCAATGCCAAAGGAACTGGAAGAAGCGGCAATGGTCGATGGACTAGGACGTCTTGGCGCCTTGGTGAAGGTAGTGTTGCCGGTGGCCCGACCCGGAATTATCGCTGTATCTGTGTACTGCTTCATCACTTCATGGAGTGAGGTACTTTTTGCCAGCGTGCTCACTAATGCAGACACAAGAACTCTTTCCATCGGTCTGCAGGCCTACGCGTCACAGACAGATGTTTACTGGAATCAGATGATGGCAGCTTCGGTAGTGGTTTCAATTCCCGTGCTCGTCGGCTTCCTCTTTGCCCAACGACACTTGGTTGCAGGACTCTCTTCCGGCGCGGTCAAGTAAAACCTAGACAAGGAAATACATGCCTGAGCTAATCAGCCAACAAAAAGCACCATCCAACCAAGACCTAAAAGTTGGCGTTATAGGCGGCGGCTTCATGGCCAAAACGCATGCTGAGGCTATTCGACGTGCAGGAGCTCAGCTGATAGGCGTGCGGTCTAGCAGCGATGAGTCAACAACCCGCGCGGCACAGGCTCTGGGAGTTCAAGGATTCGCCAGCGTTGATGCACTGATCGAACAGAGCGATGTCATCCACGTGACCTCGCCCAATGCCCTACATGCCAAACAGGCTAAAGTCGCGCTTGCCGCTGGTCGTTCTGTAATCTGCGAAAAACCCCTGGGCACTAGCGGTAGCGAAGCAGCAGAACTGGTTCAGCTCGCTGAGGGATTGAATGTTTTGGCAGCGGTGCCTTTTGTTTATCGTTATCACCCTATGGTCCGTCAAGCGCGAGCTCATGTTCAGGAAGGAAAGCTGGGCCGGTTACTCACGGTGCGCGGTGAGTATCTGCAGGATTGGATGCACACCGTCAACGACAATAACTGGCGTGTAGAACCTGAAAAGGGTGGGGCATCGCGTGCCTTTGCCGATATAGGTTCCCATCTTGTAGATCTGCTTGAATTCATTTCTGGAGAAAAGATCGTTCGGTTGAACGCGAGTACCACCATCGCCCATGCGCGACGTGGAGATGTCAATGTGACAACCGAAGACGCAGCGGCCGTGATAGTTCAAATGTCCTCTGGAGCCATTGGCACGTTGATAGTTTCACAGGTAAACGCCGGACGAAAAAATGGGCTCACCCTAGAACTCTCCGGAGCAACGTCCGCCATCGAGTTTCAGCAGGAAAAACCCGAAGAATTGTGGATTGGTAAGCCTGAGATTTCCTCTGTGCTGTCTCGCCAGGCCAGTGACCTCAGCCCTGATGCCGCCAGATTATCGGTGGTGCCCGCGGGGCATCCGATGGGTTACCGTGATGCGTTTGCCGCTTTCGTCTCAGACGCCTATGCGACCCTTCGCGGTGAAGAACCAGCAGGGCTGCCAAAATTTTCTGATGGTGCCAGAGCCAACCGGCTAACCGACGCTGTATTGGAATCTGCGCGTACCGGAAGCTGGATTAGCACCAATGACTAAAGGAGAAAACATCATGAACGCAACTCACCCCGTGACACTTTTTACCGGCCAATGGGCTGATATGCCGTTCGAGGAGCTTGCAAAGCGTGCCTCCGATTGGGGTTACGACGGTCTGGAAATTGCGGCTAGCGGAGATCACCTTGATCTCAAGCGAGCTGATGAGGATCCTAACTACTTACAGTCCCGACTCGATATTTTGGATAAGTATGGTCTGAAAGTTTGGGCTATATCTAATCACCTTGGGGGACAAGCTGTTTGCGATGATCCCATCGATTTTCGCCACCAGGCGATCCTGCGCGATTACGTATGGGGCGATGGTGACGGTGAAGGCGTACGCCAACGCGCTGCGGAAGACATGAAACGTTCGGCACGTGTAGCCCGCAAGCTAGGAGCTGAGGTGGTTGTCGGGTTTACCGGTTCCAAGATTTGGCAATACGTGGCGATGTTCCCACCGGTTCCGGGCGAAGTCATTGACGCAGGCTATGAGGATTTCGCTCGTCGTTGGAATCCGATCATGGACGAATTTGATGAGCAAGGCGTCAAGTTTGCCCTTGAAGTTCACCCATCGGAAATTGCTTATGACCACTGGACAACAGTTCGCGCTTTGGAAGCCATTGGCCATCGTGAAGCCTTCGGACTGAACTGGGATCCAAGCCATATGTTCTGGCAGGGAATTGACCCGGTAGCTTTCATCACTGACTTTGCTGATCGGATCTACCATGTAGATTGCAAAGACACCCGCTTGCATACGCCCAATGGTCGCAACGGTATTCTGGGTTCGCATCTGCCTTGGGGGGATCCGCGTCGACGCTGGGATTTTGTCTCCACTGGCCACGGAGATATTAATTGGGAAGACGCCTTCCGAGCTCTAGACTTCCACGGCTATAAGGGGCCCATCTCTATTGAGTGGGAAGACGCAGGTATGGACCGTTTGCACGGCGCCGAACAAGCGGTGGGATACATTCGAGATCTCTTGTTTAAGCGACCTGAAGCGTCTTTCGACGCTGCGTTTTCCAACCAGTAGGAGATGTCCCGCCGGAGGTCTTGCACACCCAGCTATGACATCGTGCCGCCGCGGCGCAGGTTATCTTTGTGAGCCTGCGTCGCTGGGGAGCTAGAAAAGAAATTAAACAGTAATATGCATTGTCAGTAATCCGCCGAAACCTCACCGGCGGCTATCAATCGCGGGTGGGTGTAATCGCTGTTGTCCACGATCAACGTGGCTCTTTCCCAGGGTTTTGAGTCCGCGAAATACAGCTTTTGACCGCCAACGTAGCGGTTCATTGAAGGATGCTCCGGATTCGGATTGCTTCCGTTACGAACCGACATTCGGGCGGCAGTTACCGCGAAAGGAACGTCTAGGAACACTGATGCATCCCAGTACGAAGCGAGTTCGCCGCGATGCAAGAACATCCCTTCTATAACCACAATTGCATTTGAAGGCGCCAGAAATGTCTGTTGGCGCTTCAGGATTTCGTCATTGCTCACGTCGTAGGCTATTGGCGAAAATAGTCCGGTTCCGTCGGGGCTTAGAGGATCGAGAACGTTCGCGATCAACGCATCATAGTTGTAGGTATCCTCCCAGAAACCTAACGGCGAACTGCGCCCCTTCGCATGACGGATTTCTGAAGAATTGAGAAAATCATCGGCATGAATCAAGATAGTTGGCCGCCCAAGTATCTCTGCGATGAGTTTGGCCGCGAAAGTCGACTTGCCGCTGCCGTCAACTCCATCGATTGCGATCAGTTGTCTTCCACGTCCGAGATGGCTCAATAGAGAGTTTGCCAGCGAGCTGTGAAACCGATTCATATGGCTATTGTGGCTCCTCAAGTTTTAGCGTGGTGACCCCAAAATAAGTAAGGCTCGCAGCCCCTCTGCGAAGATGGACGTCGACTAAAACAAATTCATCTGCAAGGAACTACCAGCCGTGTTCAAGGAAACCGGGCTAATCGACGCTGCGTCGATTCTGCTGAACCTCAACGACTACCGCGTCATCACTGCCAGCCCAACACCTTCCGGCCGACAAGTACTTGTCGAGCCCATAGCTACCGAAGCCACCTGCCCCTCCTACGGCCGTGCTGAGCATCCTGCACCACGCTAAAAGTTGAAGAGCCCTTATATGTGGGCGGGTAGTTTGAGGAAAAAGTCACGTAACGCCGAATTTTGCGCTCAATGAAGAACGGTCGCCGCGACAACCTGAATATTCAGGAGCTACGACGACCGTTAGAATCAGTGCTGTTGTGTGGAGATTTCTCGCCCATCAGCGACAATTAGAGAATTTTCTAGTCAGTTTCCGGTGTACATCCAACTAGGCGCGCTAATATCAACCGTGCCCAACGGTAGTGTCCAGAGGATGAGTTCTTCCCCATGCTGTTGCTCACGCTCCAGGCACGCTAATTGAGCGTCCTCCAGGTTTGCAAAGACCGCTACAGGCGAAGGGCTATAGCGCGCTGTCTCAGAGAAAATACCCCCCTGAACCAGTATCCACAACGGGGTTCCATCTGGGAGCGCGTCATCGGAACCGTTGACCTCGAATGTTTCCCAAGACATGGTGTAGTCCGGATATTCGCTAACTAGTTTTCTGGCTGCAGAATCAGTGTTGACTGCCCCGACCAAGGGGTTGAGGCCAGCGGTAAGATCTTCGGTGAAAATCAGCTCAATTGTTGAAGCTAATCTCTTCTTCTTGAGAAAATCCACGACTACGCCCCACACGCGAGCTTTTTTACCGGAGCATAGACCCTAGCGAAGTAGTTCTTGCCTTTATAAACAATCGTGCCCAACGTGGTACCCGACCAGTTTGTAGCTTTAGTGTTTTTGCAAGTGAACTTAACATTTTGCTGATACAGTGATTTTTCGCCCCGGCTCACGCTGGTAGTAGTGTTCCCGGCCTTCTTCCACCAGATCATAAATTTGCGCCTCATATCAGTCTCATGCTTAATGCTCGTCACCGCACTCGTGCACGTTGTCTTCGTTTTATATCCAACTGTTTCGTACCCACCAGATTTCCGAAGGTGCAAGTACTCGGGCTTCAGTATGCAGGGGCCATACTTTGTGGCCGCCGCAGTTCCGATGAGTAATGGCGACTCCAAGGCATCGAGCTTCTTCACAGCCTCTTCAGGTGAATTGGCTTCGACATAGGAAACTGGCGGCCCCTCTTCTTGAAATAGTTTGCCGTCTGGAACAAGCGTTCCGTCTTTAAGCCACTGATCGATCTGAGTTTGGTCGACAGTTTCTTCGGAGGCAGACACTACCTCTCCTAGGCTGGCATGATCGGTACCGCTGTTCAGTTCTCCGAATTTCAATGTCTGAGGCGAACTTGCTAATTCTTCGGTCATTGCTGACTCTCCGACACCGCTGCTCGCTGCCGAGGCTGGAGCTTGGCCAGCGAAAACTCCAACAGCTATTAGACATGTTGTCGTAATTGCAGTAACTTTTCGCAAAACTGGCATCTGTTAGACCCTATCCGCGTATTTGAATAATTACATCTCCAAATAGTAGTAGCGTCACCATGCGGTTATCCCATGCACCCTAAGGGTAATGTATTTTGGGCCAATAGGATTTATTTCATTGGAGGAATGCTGAAGAGCCGCTATTGTTCATGCTTTTGCACCGTATTTGGAAATCTTGTCGCTGAACCATCGTGGAAGAGCAAAGCTTATTGGGTTAGAGCTTGCTCTAAGTGTTGATCGGTTCCGCTAAATACAAGATGGCCCTGCGCTCCGTTGATAATTGGAAGGTGGGGTGGCACGTGGCCACATTCAACATCTCCAATGATCGGAATATCCAAGGTGCTCAACGCATCAAGGACAGCTTCCTCCTGCGTGAGCGTCTCTGAGTTGGGAGCGCCAGTACGTCCCACGAGAACGGCCGTTGCATTGTTAAAGAATCCGGCCATGCGCATGCCATGCAGGTGCCGACAGATAGTTGTAGCCTCTGCTCCTGACGCTTCAACGTAAAGGATCAAGCCATCCACGGATTTCGCACTTAAGGGCTCGGTTCGTAAGAATGGCGTGCCGGCAAGATTAGCCAGGGTCTCAATACAGCCACCGATCAATCGTCCGGACACATCCACATCTTGCAACCCCTGGTCCAAACGCTTCCACGAACCTTTACCGTTCCAACGATGCTCGGTTGCTTCGGGCAGGTTAGCCCAATCGTCCCAGTCATTCACGCGGTAAATGCCTGCGGATTTCTGCTTAAAACTTGATCCTGTAGGCAACGAGGCAACGTCAAGCCACGACATCAGTGAGTCTGGAACTTCGTATGGAATGTCTAGGAGGTTATTTCCATGAAGCGTTGCCATCCCTGTGAGCAAAGTGATGGGTGTAATCAGGGTTGAGATATCTGAATATCCCACAAGCCACGTTGGTTCTGCAGTGGTGATAGCAGCAAAGTCCAGATGCGGTAGCACATCGATCGCGGTGACGCCTCCCCACGGAGGAACGATCGCCTTGACTGATGGGTCCAAGAGCATTTGCATGAGCTCTTGAGCTCGTTGTTCAGCCGGCGCACTGACGTGTCTTGTCCCATCCATGCAGTCGCCGACTTGGACATTGAATCCTCGGTTTCGCAGATTCTGGAGGGCAAAATCTAGGCGCGCCAGAAGTGGGGCAGGGACACCACTGGATGGTGAGGTGACCCCGATAGTGTCGCCTGGTTCCAAAGGTTTCGGATAACGGATCTCCATGAAGTAATTCTTGCATTCTTACGAGGCAAGACAGATAAATGTCACGGGCATTGGCGGCCGACACTGTTACCACGTGGAAACCAATGCCGTGCGCGTCGTGGCTCGCGGTGATAGCACTGTACGCTGAGGAAATCACACATCTGTCCGATGGCTCAGAATTCGGCGTATGCCAGGTACTGTCTATTGACGCTACGACTTCGTATCGGATGTTGAATCTAGCGCAACGAGCCATTTGGAAACTGTATCTTCCATCCGCTTGAATTCCTCATCACTCAGTGTCGCGGCAAGTCGACGTTGATTGGCGGTATGTGCCTCGATGGCTTGGTCGATGAGTTTGTGACCTTCCGGAGTTAACGCGATGACTCTCGCGCGCCGATCCTCGGTACCGCTGCGGCGGTCCACAAGTCCAGCCTCGACTAGTCGATCAATTCTCTTGGAGGTGGCTCCTGCTGTGACCATGGTGTGGTCGGCAAGTAATGAAGGTGGGAGTTCAAATGGTTGCCCCATGCGTCGTAGCGCCGAAAGTACGTCGAATTCGCCTTCTCCGATCCCGAATTGCTCGTACCCAATCACGAACTCGTCCCGCAATCTGGTGGTTAGACGTCGCAGTTTTCCCATGAGGGCCATCGGGCCCGAATCGATGTCGGGGCGTTGTTCGCGCCACTGTTGGACGATTGTTTCGATCTGTTGAGAGTCATTCATGTCACCATTGTAGTTTCCATGGAAAGTGTTAGTCTATTTTCCATGGAAAGTATATTGAGGAGTCGATGGTTTTGGCCTGTGCTGACACTCTTGGGCCCCATTGGCTTCGGATCAACCTACTGGGTTACCCACCAGTTTTTACCGGCAGGATCGCCGCTTTGGGGTTCGGCATTTCGAGCGTTACCTGCTGGTCTTGCGCTGATGGTGATCGTCCGCAGGCTTCCGCAAGGTAGCCAGTGGTCCAAGTCCATTGTGTTGGGAACTATCAACATGGGTTTGTTCTTCTTGCTGGCATTTATGGCTGCCCAATTATTGCCATCAAGCATCGCCGCTTCCTTCGGGGCGGCGAGCCCGTTGGTGCTTGCTGCGTTTGCTTGGTTCATTTTGAAAGAGAAAACGCGCATGGGCCTGTTGCTGACTGCGGTTCTAGGAATTCTAGGTGTTGTTCTTGTGGTTGGTGCGACAACAGAGAAACTCGCCTGGACCGGGATCGCTGCGTCATTTGGCATGCTCGTCCTGATGGCATTGGGCGCGACCCTGAATCGCAAATGGAACGACGGCACGCCAGTGCTCACTTCAACTGCGTGGCAGCTTATGGTCGGTGGGTTTGAATTGCTTATTGTGGCTATTGCCCTTGAAGGGACGCCACCACAGGTGGACGTACAGGGAGTCCTAGCGGTGGTTTACCTGTCATTATTCGCCACGGCTTTCGCGTACTTCTGTTGGTTCTCGGGTTTCAAGCACTTGCCGGCAACCACCGTTGGAATTATCGGTCTAGTGAATCCGGTTACTGGTGTGGCGCTAGGTGTTGCACTGGGTGGTGAGAGTTTCACCGGGACGCAGTTTGTGGGCATCGTGATCGTTGTTCTCAGCGTCTTGATGGCTCAGTTACTCACCCGTGGCGCCCGTAATGTACCGATAAGTGAGCTGAAGATTGAGTCAATGACCGATGCTGCGGTTCCGGTACCGAGGAAGTGACCGTTCTACCCGCGAGGCACCCCAGGGGTGGATGCGTGTTTGCCATATAGCTCTTGCGCCAGGGCAATAACTTTCTCGGTGGCTGGGTGGACGTTATCTGGGCGCCAAATAAGATACACCTTGGCCGGTTCCGCTTCGGTGAGTGGACGATGAACGATTCCGGCGCGCCGATATTGCGCGGCAGTGGATTCAGGCGTGATCCCGATGCAGTCTCCCGCTCCGATAGACGAGAGCCAATCATCCACGTCATTAGTGTGTTCAAGGGTAGGCGGTTGAATACCTTTCCAGAGTTCGAGCGTGGTACTGCCTGTTCGACGGTCGATAGAAACCGTACGGGAAGGGATTTCGCGCAATTTGATGTGCCTGCGTCTGGCCCACGGATCATCGGAGGCCATGGCCACCACACGGTTTTCGAGTCCCACAATGCAAGAGGCCCACTGCGAGGGATCGGGAACGGTGCGAATGACCGCCATGTCGCATAGCCCTTCGGCCAATCCACCGGAAGCAGTGTTGTGGCGGGTGAGTTGCATCTGAATCTCCCGATACATTGTGTGCCATCGTCGTTGGAATTCTGAGGTGTGTTCCCCGAAAGCTGACCACGGATGACCAATTCGAATCAGGGCGCGTCCTTCTTTGGCTTCGCGCAGTAGATCATCTGCGTTGCTCAGGATTAGTCGAGCGCGGGCCACGACGCGCAAGCCTGCCTCGGTGGGCATGATGCTCCTGCTGGTGCGGTGTAGAAGACGCACACCAAGTTCGGACTCTAATTTGGCCAGCGTGCGGGAGACCGCGGCCTGCGAGACGCCGAGCTCCAACGCGGCATCGGTGAATGTTCCGGCGTCAATAATTGTTGTCAGATACCGCAGTTGCTTCAGCTCTAAAGATGGTGTGACCACTGAGAATCCTATCTATACAGTTAGCGTATAGATTACGTGAGAAGCGCATTTTGCGCAGTACCGGCACACGGTGAACATGAAGTTATGACTTCCGAATTCCGCTCCACTGGTCTGAGCCCCTCGGCTCAAGAATCAACCAGTACAAAGTCCGGCGCCGCGGTGGCCATGATGCTTGGCAGCGCCGCATCAAATCAGGTTGGCGCATCACTGGCCACCCTAGCTTTTAATGGCATCGGACCAATCGGGGTGGTGGCTCTGCGCCAATGGGTGGCTGCCGCGGTGCTCGTGGCAGCCGGACGGCCACGCCTCTGGCGATTTTCCGCCCGCCAGTGGCGTCTAGTTTTCGCGTTGTCCTTAGTCTTCGCGCTGATGAACATTTCGCTCTACACTGCCATTGAGCGTATCGGTTTGGGACTGGGCGTCACGCTGGAATTCTTGGGCCCGCTCACCATTGCCCTGCTCAGGGCGCGTGGCGCCATCAGCGTGATTTGCGCGATCGCTGCAGCAGCGGCCGTTGCAGTTCTCATGCGCCCGACACCGACCACAGACTACCTGGGCACAAGCCTTGGGCTGCTCGCCGCCGCATGCTGGGGATGTTACATCCTGCTTAACCGCGAAGTAGGTTCCAGCCTGCCCGGACTTGAAGGGTCGGCCGCGGCGAGCCTCATCTCGGCTATCTTGTATCTGCCGGTGGGACTATTGATCTTGTGCACTTCGCCGCCGTCCGCAAGTACGTTGGGCCTGGCACTTGCGGCCGGAGTTCTGTCCTCCGCGGTGCCTTTCCTTGCAGATCTGCTGACGTTACGGCGCATTTCTGCGCAGTCCTTTGGCATGTTCATGAGCGTGAATCCGGTGTTCGCCGTGTTGGTTGGCGCGGTAGTCTTGGGCCAACACTTGGACTTAGCCTCTTGGATTGCTGTCGCGGTGATCGTCAGTGCCAATGTCATCGCGTTGCTGCGCGGACGTCATTCGGATCCACAGAGTTTGGAACGTGTGGGCTAGGTGGGTTGGTGGGCTACGCGCCGTCCTTGGATCCTGGAAGTCAGCACCGAGGCCGTGGAACGAATCTGCGTCACTAGCTTGTCCCAATCTTGTTCTGGAACCCGGTCAGCCAAAAAGGTCACTGCGATAGCGGCCACCGGCCACTTATTGGAATCACGGATTTCCACCGCAATGGAGTGGAAGTTTTCGGTGACATCTCCGCGTTCCACCGCGTAGCCGCGCTGGGAGGTTTGATCCAGTTCGCGGCGCAACTGTGAATATGAATTGATGGAGGATTGCTCGACTCGATCCGAGAAACTTGCCGCATTGGGATATAACGCGCGCACCTGGGACTTGGGCAAAGCCGCCAAAATGGCACGACCCGAAGCTGTCAGATGAGAAGGCAGTCGAACACCAACATCGGTGACCAAGGACGGTCGGCCCTTGGCACGATCTTCCACGATATACAGCACATCAGAACCGTGAAGAACGGCGAGGTGTGCACTTTCGCCGATCTTATCTACCAGCTGGGCAACCAATGGTGCGCCGAGCCGGGCCAATGGTTCCTGCCTGGTGTAGGCGCTGGAAAGTTCAAAAGAAGCGATGCCCAGACCATAGGACTTGTCTTCCGGATAATGGGTCACAAATCCATGCTCATGCATGACGGTGAGTAGCTGATAAACACTGGATCGAGGAAGCTGAAGCAACGTAGCGATCATCGCCGCAGGGGTGGGAGTCTTACGACTGGCCAACAGCTGAAGGATGCGCAACGTGTTATCTGCCGCTGGGACTTTGCTACCCATCCGGTTCAGGTTCCTACGGACAAGAGGAATTCGTTCAACTCACTCAGGGTTGGCGGGTTAGCCCCCGTGCGAGCAACGGTCATCCCGGCACACGCTGCCGCGGTTTCAAGAGCCCGCTCCAATTCGGTACGGTCCAAGGTCTTTCCATCCAACAAGTCTTGGGCCAGTGAACCTTCAAAGAGTGCGTGCAATAATCCAGCCATGAACGCGTCCCCAGCTCCTACCGTGTCCACGGTAGTCACCGAAAATGCGGGGACAACAATCTCGTGTTCGCGGGTCATCGCTTGAGCCCCATGCGCGCCAAAAGTCATCACGGCTAGTGAGGCTCCCAGATCTAAGATGCGTTCGAGCACCCGATCGGTATCCCACCCCGGGTAAAGCCACAAGGCATCCTCGTCGCTGAGCTTAACCACATGGGCCAAGGAACACAGCTTCTCGATGTGACTGATCGCGGCATTCCTATCGTCAACCAGTGCTGGGCGCAGATTCGGGTCGTAGCTTTTCAACTGATCTTGAGCTGCGGTCGAGAATACTTCGATCAATTTCTGCGCGCTGGGGGAGCGGAAGGCAGCAATGGACCCGGTATGAAGAAGTTCAGCATCGCTGGGTTCAAGCTGTTCTAAGGCACAGTGCAGCTCAAATTCATAGCTGGCGTTGGACGCAGCATCAAGAGTCACCGTAGCCGTGGAGGTCGGCTCGGCCACGGATGCAGCAGCAGCAAGCTGTACGCCACTGTCTCGCAGGTGATCTTCAATGCGCTCGCCGTATTTATCCGCACCAATGTCGGTGCTCAACGTGACCTCGCGGCCCAACCGGCCCAAGCCCACAGCAACATTCAGTGGAGAACCGCCCGGATGAGCAACAGAATCAACAATGTCGACTAATGCCTCGCCGGCAACATGAAAAGAGACCATGAATCCGATCCTACGTAACGGCGAGACAAAATGCCCACTAGACGTTCAGTCGGTAACCGCGTTTGATCACCGTCGTGATGATTTCCGGCTGTGGTAAGGCACGACGCAAGCGGCTCAGGGTCATATCCAAGGCATGTCGGGAACTGACTTCTGGCAGGGCGGCGCCGAGTTCATCGCGAGAGAGCACACTGCCACCGGCCTCAATCAAGGCGCGAACCAGTTCGGCCTGACCAGGGGTTAACTCGCAGTCCTGATCCTCGATGGACAGGGTCCGTCCGCGCAGCTGCACCTGTCCGTGCACCGTTTGTGCTTGAAGGGTCCCCAAAGATCCGAGGTGCTCTACAAGCTGACCAATCATTGCGCCCATGCGGTGACGCTCAGGAACCAAAGGTTCGATCCCTGCTTCTTCTAGAGGAGAAGCCGTTACCGGGCCAACGGTGGCTACCGCAACACGTTCGGCCAGCGAACGCTGTAAGGCAGGTAGTCGGTTACGCGCACTGGCTGCTGCAAACAGCGCATGCACGCTCGGTGCGCTAGTGAAGGTCACCGCGTCAAAATGGGCTGCACACAGTCCCTCCACCAAGGACGAGATACCAGTGTCACTACTGGTGTCTTGCCAGCGGTAAGGCTCAACCTTAATGACTCGTTTGGCCCCCAGCTCACGCAACTGTTGCGGCATTCCGTGATCCGAGTCTGCATGTAACTGCAGTGCCACCGAAGCGCCGTCCAGTTTGCCCTTGAGCAACTCGATCAAGGTGGAACTGCGCCCATCCTTAGCCAGCGCGGCCGGCTCCAGGCCCAGTGCACGAATCGAACCATGGGCCTTGGCGCCGCGAACATAGAGCTCGGACTGGCTAAAAGCGGTAATGAGTTCATCGCCGATTCCAGCAGCCTCAGCGGTATCCAACCAACGACGCAGCCCATATGCAGTCGTAATGATGATGACGTTAGGGCGGGCCTCAATTAACTTGTGGGTCTGGGCCAGCAGCTGCGCTTCATCATCCAGCGGGGCTAAACGAAGCAGCGGGGTGTGAGTCACCTCAGCACCTCGTCGTTCAAAGGCTTCAATCAGTTCAGCCGAACGCCGATCGCTGGTCACAGCAATACGGAATCCAGTCAGGGGCTTGGTGATGTTCATTTGGCGGACTCCAAAATGTTCTCTGTAGGTACCGCTTGAAGTAGCGATTGCGGTAAGGCAGCAACTTCGCCAATGACAATCACTGCAGGGTTTGAATGGCTACGGGCCATGGCAGCCAGGCCATCTAGGGTGGCATGGCTGGTGCTCTGGGCCTCGGTGGTTCCGGACTGGATGATGGCACACGGCATATCCTTGGCCATGCCCACCTGCAGTAGTCCAGAGACGGTCTGCTCAATGGTTCCCATGCCCATCAGGATCACGATGCTGCCGCCGAGCTTACTTAGCTGCTCCAGTTGTTCAACGCCCAGTGGATCATGGCCAGAAACCACGGTGAACATGGTGTTGACCCCGCGGGCAGTCACCGGAATCCCTGCAGCACCCGGCACCGTGATGCAGGAGCTCAATCCGGGGATGACCGAAACCGGAACGCCGGCTTTGGTCGCCGCGGCTACCTCTTCAAATCCGCGACCAAAGACGTACGGGTCCCCGCCCTTGAGCCGCAAAACCTTTGCACCGCTCTGGGCCGAGGCAATCATTTGGGCTTCGATTTCGCGTTGGGTCAGTTTGTGATGTCCGGGCAGTTTTCCAGCATCGATGATCTTTGCCTGCGGAGCTAGAAGGGCCAGATGCTCGCTGGGACCAAGCCGGTCTGCATAGATGATCTCTGCTTCGGCCAAGGCGCGTACCCCGCGCAGGGTGAGCAGATCCAAGGCGCCTGGACCGCCTCCGAGCAAGGTAATGGTGCCGGTTGCTGGCGAGGGCTCCGAACGCATCACCGGAATGCGCGCATTGCTCACCACCTCATCAAAGCGTTGTGGTGCAGCGTCGCAAATCATCAACAAACTTGCTTGGCCGATCAGCTCAAGGCCTTGCGCGGGTTCTTCGGCGAAAAGCAAGGTGCAGCCCTGCGCGCTCAAACGCTTAGCTACGGTCTTGTTTGCGCTTTGGTTACCAAGAACCAACACCACGCACTGGGAAAGTTCGAGGTCAATGCCGATCATGATTGCCCCGTTCTTTGCCGGAATTTCGTGTATGACATGGTGTGCTCCTTGCAATGAGTGGTTGCCTTCAAGCCTAGAGCGTCAGCTTTTCCCCGAGGTATCGCAAATGTTTCGGCTGTAATAATTCGAATAAAGGTTAACCTTCTGGAAATGTTCGAGTCGGTAGGAAGAAACACAACAAGATTAGTGTTTTTAGTGTTGCAAGGCACAGGCTCGGAATGACCTACAAAATTCAGTGAGCGAATACGTGGGAACTTGCCGGCCACGCCCTGCAACGGGCACGCTGGGTGTATGGAATCGCTTTTTGATGACAGCGCCTTGAACCGCACCGGGGGATTAGTTCGTCCCGGCGCGTGGCACCTGCCCGGATGGCTCAGCCCGACCGCGCAGCAATGGATTGTCGCACGCTTTTTCCAGTGGGGACACGGACCCGTCCCTCCCCGCCGCACGCGTATTAATGGTCATCCCATGAGTGTGCAATCTTTAAGTTTGGGGTGGCATTGGAGCCCCAACCGTTATTCAAAAACCGCCGACGACCTCGGCGGTGCCCCAGTGGCTCCGATGGAACAATGGCTGGTACGCCTGGGCCAAAAAGCCGTAGCGGAGGCGACAGGTGATGCTGTGCGCGCGGCCAGCTATCAACCGGACGCGGCCATCGTGAATTTCTACGATCATCAAGCAACCATGGGCATGCATCAAGATGCCGAGGAACTAATCAACGCCCCGGTGGTATCTGTGTCCATCGGGGACTCGGCAACCTTCCGGTTGGGAAATACCGAAAACCGGAACCGTCCCTTTCAAGATCTTTACCTAGCTTCGGGGGACTTGTTTATTTTTGACGGACCAGCGCGTTTTGCCTATCACGGGGTCACCAAGATTCATCCCGGTACAGCCCCTGAAGACTGCCAGCTAGCTACGGGACGAATCAACATCACCCTGCGTCAAACGGGCCTGAGCGGTCAGTGAGCTAACTGTCCAAATCGATGGTGGCCTGCAACGCGTAATGATCCGAGTCGCCGATTTCCAGGCGTTCAAGGCCTGCGGATTGCACACCACGCATCATCACGTGGTCGATGCCCAGCATCGCGAAAGGCGAGCGAGGCCAAGTTAAAGCCAGACCCCACTTGCTGTATTTGGCTTCAGCCATGACATCGGCGATCGGTGCAAAATGACGGTCTGAGCTGGTGGCGTTAAAGTCGCCAGCAGCAACGATCTTCGCAGAGTCATCGCTCTGAACGAACTTTGCCAGTGAGGCGAGCATCGCGTCGCGCTCATTATGACCGGTTGGTCGGGCTGAGGCTGCATGGACCGTGTAGAAACGCACGTCTCCATGCTCCGTTTTCACATCAACACGCAGGGCCCTGTTCCATCCGAGTCCCAGATCCAACGGCTGCGCATTGGCAAGCGGATAGGCACTCCAAACACCAACGGTGCTGACCATGTACTTGTAGGGGTGAGTCTTGGCCAGTGCCGCGGTGATCTGTTGTTCTTGCCCTTCACCAATTTCTTGGAGGGAAATGACCTCAGCGCCTTGTTTGGCGAGATCTTTGGCTGCCTGAACTCCAGCAGATTCGTGGACGTTTTGAGTCGCAACCTTTAGTGCTGCCTGCGGCTCGCGCTGTTGAGCTGGAACAAAGTTTGGGCCAAAGAGCACGGCCCACACCACCACCGGAATCAGCAAGCCGATAAAGCTGGCCCGGCCACGAAGGGCTAGTGCCATCAAGAACAGCACAGGAATTCCTAGACCGGCCCACGGTGCCAAGTTATCCACCACGAGCCCCAATCCCATGACATCGGGAATCTGCTGATGGAATACCAAGAGCCCTGCCAACGCTAGGCAGAGTAAGACAAGGAAAACCCTCGCGATAATCAGCGGGAGCGGAAGGCGTTGGTGCGATGCATGAGACATAGGACTTCTAACATTGGCACAAATTACTGTGGGATTCGTAATTTTCAGCTGGAGAAATACTCCGGCGATTTGCCACAGTCACTACGATGGAAACAGAGCGCCGAGGAAGTCGCGAACACACACCTGCCTAGAATTGAGTACTAAATGACTGCCTACCTGTCCGGCGGAAAATTACTATTAGCGATCCTCGCGCTCGCCATGGGTGGCTTCGGCATCGGAGTTACCGAGTTTTCGATGATGGGCCTGCTCCAAGAAGGTGCGGCTGATCTTAACGTGAGCAACTCGCAGATGGGGCTAATGATTAGTGCCTACGCGATGGGCGTGGTGCTCGGCGCTCCTGTCTTGACTGCAGCCGCTGCCAAGATCCCACGCAAGCGTGCGGTGCAGCTATTGATCCTCTTTTTCACCCTAGCGAATCTATCCTCGGCTTTCGCTCCGGATTACAACACCATGCTCATTACCCGCTTCTTGGCAGGTCTTCCACACGGGGCATACTTCGGACTAGCTGGTGTACTGGCCGGAAGTATGGTTCCGGGAACCATGCGTGGACGCGCCATTGCTTGGGTGATGCTTGGATTGTCGGTTGCTAACGTGGGCGGTGTGCCTCTGGTGACCATGCTGGGCCAGATGGCAGGCTGGCGCTCGATGTTCTATATCGTTGCTTTTGTCGGGCTACTGACCGCGGTACTCATCACCATCTTTGTTCCTTGGCGTGAGGCTGAACCTGGGGCAAGCGTACGCCGAGAACTTACAGCCTTAAAGAGCCCGCAGGTGTGGCTGGCAATGGCGACCGGCATCGTCGGTTTTGGTGGCTTCTTCGCGGTCTACTCATACATCTCCCCAACCTTGACCGAAGAATCTGGGCTGAAGATTTCATTAGTGCCCATTGCTCTAGCACTCTACGGCCTGGGCATGGTGGTCGGTTCCTTGATTGGTGGTCGCTTGGCTGACTGGTCAGTCTTTGGCGCTATCAAGCTTTCGAGCGTACTGATGGCCGCGACCATGGTGGTCTTTGCAGCCGTTGCTAGCTGGGTTGTACCGACCATGATCATGGTCTTTGTGCTTGGTGCGGTCGGCTCGTTACTGATTCCGAGTTTGCAGACTCTGTTAATGGACTCGGCCCCGCACGCGCAGTCATTGGCTGCTTCGCTGAACCACTCAGCCCTGAACGTAGCCAACGCTTTGGGTGCTGCCCTGGGCGCTGCGGTGATTTCGGCTGGTTTTGGTTACCGTGCGCCGTCCTTGGTGGGTGCAGGTTTGGCGGTGCTTGGTCTGCTAATCGCGCTGATCACCCAGGCGCGAGCCAAAAAAGTGGGCCTGCTCGTGGGCCGCGATGCGATCGATGCCAACGAACAGACCCTCAAAAACTAGGACTAGCTCTGAACAGCTGAAATGTTGAACATCCAGACCACGCCGAACTTGTCGCGCAGCTGACCGAATGAGTCACCCCAGGGGGCCTTTTCCAATGGCATCTCAATCTGAGAGCCTTCGGAGAGGGCCTCCCACCATTTGGTGAGAACTGCGTTATCAGCCTCGTCGGTAGCGTCACTGCTGAGGGACACCACGCCGTTACCGGTGACGTTCATTTCTGGGGGAGTGTCCGAGGCCATCAGGTGGATGCCGCGATCAATGTAGAGCGAGGAGTGCATGATCAGATCGGCTGTGGCAGGGTTTCCATCGTTCATTCCTTCTGCGAAGGTCAACAACGACAGCTCGCCACCTAATGCCGAGTTGTAGAATTCCATGGCTTCGCGAGCATCGCCGGCGAAGCGAAGGTAGGGAGTCAATCCAACGGTCATGGGATCGTGCCTTTCACGAGAGTACGGGTGGAACCGATCGGCCCCGAGATCATTTTTACCACTGGTGGGCGACATTTAGAATAGCCGATTGTGAGCAGGGTCTCTGAGGTCCGATTTGGAGATTCTTCAGATCCTCGGGTACAGTTTTATCTCGGTTCAAGGGTAGAAATACCAACGAATCAAAACTCTTTTGGGGGTATGGCGCAGTTGGTAGCGCGTCTGCATGGCATGCAGAAGGTCAGGGGTTCGAATCCCCTTACCTCCACCAAATGAATATAAAGTCTCCTGGTCGCTGACCGGGAGATTTTCTATTTAGACAGCATTTCTGGGTTAATGCTCCTTTCTGTCGACCATCACCGGAACCGTCGCTCTTCCAGATGGCCGCATCATGTAGCTTGATGAACATCGGGCGGTGAACCCGTTCTTGAACGTCATCCTCACTGTGGGAGGAAAGCGCTACTGGTTGCAGCCCAGAACTCTTCTAGCTTTTGGGGGATCGACCAGAACGCTTATCGCCCGGGTGCCATAAAGAACTGAACAAACACGCATGAAACGATAGAGTTTGATGCGTGTTTGTCGTACATGCAATCTTTTCCATCGTGGACGGTCCAGGATTATGGGCCGATGGTAGCGAGTTACCAACTACCGGTACTTCGCGGACCCGGGGCGTTGGCACCCATCCCTTTGCTGTTGATAAAACGGCGCTGGAAGAGCTGAAGAATGCTCAGGTAGAAGCGACCGAACTGAAGCTGCCCAGTAAAGGATCAGCGCCAATTGATTCGCCATATCTGGTGCGTTCCACGCCTCGTCGTTCTTCTTCGAAGGAACTCGAACTTCGTTCGTGGAAGGTTCCGGTCCTGTGGCTGACTCCGCGAGAGCTCGTTCAATCTCTTGAGCAAGATGCATTCGACGATGGTGGCTTTGAACAACTATTTTCTACCGGGCATTACGCAGATTTTCGTGGCGCCCCGTCCGTTGCCTTCCTGCGCGCAGTCACCGAATTCGCCGATGACCTTGCCCGCCGTGGACGAGTACTTCCTGATATCCAATGGATTGATGCCGGCGAGAACAACCAGATTCCCCTCGCCCAGTGGTCCCCGATCCTGCGCGGCGTGGACGCCCAACGAGCCGGCGAACTTCGCGCCGCCATGCCACCTGGTTTCAGAAGCGCGGAAGACTCCGAACATGCTGGACAATTATTTGCAGCAATGCTCGGCTGGCTGGTGGACGCAGCAGTAAGAATCAAGAGCAGTCAGAAAGCCTTGACCCCTGCGGGTTCAGGTTCTTCAGTTGCGAGCTCTGCATGGACCCAAGCCCTGGTGAGTTCTAACGGATTGGTGCGAGCACCCGAGGCAGAAGTTCGCGAAGTGCATCGAGCCTTGGAAGTGTGGGATGAATACCTGCACCCGCCTCAACTGTCGGCCACCCTCGTTTTGCGTTTGAGTGAAACCGAGGAAGAGTTCCGTCTCGAATTTGCCTTGCGTTCGGTACACGATCCGAGCCTTCTGGTTGAGGCAGCCTATCTGTGGACTGATGATGTCGGCTTGACCAAGTGGATGTCTCGTCCGCGCGAGGTATTGTTGGCAGAACTGGGCAAAGCCACTCGGGTTTACCCCACACTGCGTGAAGGGCTGCGCTCTGCCAGGCCTAGTGGTGTGGATCTTGAACCCGAGCAGGTTGTCCAGTTTCTTCGTTCCACTGCCGAAGATCTCATGGCCGCAGGTTTTGAGGTTCTGCTCCCAAGCTGGCACAACGCTCAAGCAGATCTTAAGCTCAAGGTCGCGGGTTCAGTACGCGCTCAGAGTTCGGTGAGCGAGGCGAAGTTTGGTCTCGAAGAAGTCTTGGATTTCCAATGGCAGCTGAGTTTAGGCGACATGGAGCTTACTCAAGCTGACATGGATGCGCTGGCACAGGCCAAATCATCCTTGGTACGGCTGCGTGGATCGTGGGTGAGTGTTGACCAAGATCAGCTTCGGCGCGGTCTAGAATTCTTGGAACGCCACAAGAACCAAGCTGGTAGCGCCAACGACCTTTTGCAGTTGGCTGCCGGACATGCAGCTACACCACTGGAGCTAGTCGAGGTCAGTGCCGACGGCTGGATCGGCTCACTTCTTGACGGTAGTGCTTCAAGCCAGATCGAACAGGTGCAGCCGCCGGAAGAATTCACTGCACGACTTCGTGATTACCAGAGTCGAGGACTCTCATGGCTGAACTTCCTTGCCGATCTTGGTCTGGGCGCCTGCCTTGCCGATGACATGGGCCTGGGAAAGACCGTCCAGTTACTTGCTTTGGAGTCACTACGCCGCAGCAATAACGGGGAAACCTCAGCTAGCTTGTTGGTCTGTCCAATGTCCTTGATTGGTAACTGGGAGGCTGAAGCGGCCAAGTTTGCTCCGAAACTACGGCTGCACGTTCATCACGGAGCGGCACGGCACAACGCCGACTGGAACAATGTTCTGGCCAACCACGACATGGTGATCACCACCTATTCAACGCTGGCACGTGACGTGAAACTCTTCGAGGCTCACACCTGGCAACGTCTGATCTTTGACGAGGCCCAAGCGGTGAAAAACCGTCATTCCAATGCTGCAAAAGCGCTGCGACTGATCCCTGCCCGCCACCGAATTGCGCTGACTGGTACCCCGGTGGAGAACCGGTTGAACGAGCTTTATTCACTGATGGATATTTTGAATCCGGGACTATTGGGTGGACCCAAAGACTTCCGCAGCCGCTATGAGCAACCCATTGAACGCTATGGCGATGACCTAGCTGCGGACAGGCTTCGCTCGATCACTGAACCGTATCTGTTGCGTCGGCTCAAAACCGATCCATCCGTGGTTTCAGATCTTCCAGAGAAGATCGAGATGGATCAGTATTACAACCTCAGCACCGAACAGGCGACGTTATATCAAGCGGTGCTCACCGAAATGATGGATCGCATCGAAAATTCGGCAGGCATCGAACGACGCGGATTGGTGCTGGCCACGATGTCCAAGCTCAAGCAGGTGTGTAACCACCCGGCCCAATTCCTGCACGACGGATCAATCGTTGCTGGTCGCAGTGGCAAGGTGGCTGCCTTGGAAGAACTTTTGGAACAGGTTGTTGCCGAGGGTGAGAAGGCCCTGTGCTTCACTCAGTACACTGAATTTGCGCAGATGCTTCTTCCGCATTTGGCTTCGCGTTTTGATGCGGAGATCTTCTACCTTCACGGTGGGGTGAGTCGCGCCAAGCGCACCGAGATGGTACAGAGTTTCCAAACCATTGACCGTCCCGCGATCTTCCTGCTTTCTTTGAAGGCTGGCGGTACGGGGTTGAACCTGACTGCCGGTAATCACGTCATTCACCTAGATCGTTGGTGGAATCCAGCCGTGGAAAACCAGGCCACTGACCGTGCTTTCCGTATTGGTCAGAAACGCAATGTTCAAGTGCGAAAGTTCATTTGTCGTGGCACGCTTGAGGAACGAATTGACTCCATGATTCGAGACAAGCAGGCGCTGGCTGATCTTGTGGTGGGTGATGGCGAAGGATGGCTCACTGAACTATCCACCGATTCTTTGAAAGATCTGTTCGCACTATCTTCGGAGGCCATTGGTGAGTAAGCGTTTTGGTGGATTCTTCCCTGAATCTCAGCCAATCAAGGTGGAGAACGGGTTACGGGCTCGCACTGCTAAGGGTGCGATCGGCAGTTCCTGGTGGTCCAAACGATTCATTGGCATTATGGAAAGTTTTGGTATGGGCTCGCGGCTCACCCGTGGTCGGGCCTACGCGCGCAAGGGCCAAGTGGTTTCGTTGGATATCGAACCGGGGCTAGTCTCCGTAGTGGTTCAGGGGTCCTCGCCTCGCCCATATTCTGTGCGTATCGCTGTAGTAGCTTTTGATGATGAGCAGTGGGCTGAGATTCAAGAGGCCATGAATCAGGATCAGTGGTTTGTGGCTAGCCTGCTTGACGGGCAGATGCCTGAAGATATTGAGCCGCTCTTCGCCTCGCTTGGACTCTCGTTGTTCCCGGCGCGGCAACGCGAAATGCGGATGCAGTGTAGCTGCCCTGATTCGGCGGTGCCTTGTAAGCACCTTGCTGCGGCTTTTTACATTCTCGCTGAACGCTTTGATGAGGATCCATTTAGCATCCTCGCCTGGCGCGGCCGCACCCGCGAAGAACTCATGGGTGGCTTGGAAAGTGACTCCGAGGAGGGTGAAGAACTTCAAGAAACCGACGGGGTACCACTGGAACAGTCACTGGATTCGTTCTACTCAGCCGGGCATTATTCGCAGGCGCGCGTCGTGCCGCAAGGAACCGGGCTGCTGATTGACCAAGTGCCGGTGACCGGATTGAAGGTCGGGACTAAAAGTGTGGAATCTGTGCTCCGCCCGATCTATCGGACACTACGCGGCGACCAATAGGACTTGAAGAGCTTTCAGAGCACCGCGCGCACTGAAGCTTCGAAACTAGCGATGTGTTCGCGGGCCAAAGAACGGGCGGTTTCCGGATCCTGATCCAGTACGGCTTTGAGCAAGGCTTGATGTTCAGCGATGTGTTCATCGACCGTGGGTAGGCGGTCCAGGGTGAGGCACCAGATGCGGGTGGCAAGGTTATCTAGACGGATTAGGGTCTCTTCTAGATGGTGGTTGGCGGCCGCTTTGTAAATGAGCCGGTGTACGGCCAAGTCGTTTTCCATCAAGATACGTCGGGACTCATCACCGTTGAAGTTAGAAATAGTGTGCAGGGTTTGTTCAATGTCCTTACGTACGCTTCCACCGCCTAAGGCCGCAGCACGGTCGGCTGCCAGGGGCTCAAGGCTCAGTCGCACTTCCGTAATTGCGGCCAGTTCAGTGATATCTACTCGCGAGGCAAAGGTTCCTCGACGGGGGTAGGAGTGCACGAGGTGGTCAACTTCTAGACGCTTGAGCGCTTCGCGAAGGGGAGTGCGACCGATATTGAGTTCAACTACCAAGGCTGCTTCGTTGATCGGTTCACCCGGGGCGATATCCAGCATGATCAGTCGGTCGCGCAGAATCTGATAGGCACGATCGGAGAGAGATTCGCTCATTGAAGTCCTCCTGAAATACGTAGCAGACGAGTAATTTTCGCTAACCCATTGACCGGGTTTCCATTTCTATCATACAGTGAATCGCAGCTTGATATATCAGTTGTCGACAATTCATACATCCTAAACGTTTCCGCTGAAGATTGGAGATTCACTGTGGCTGATCTGCTACCCGAGCACCCGGAGTTCCTGTGGGCGAATCCGGACCCGAAGAAGTCCTACGACGTAGTGATCGTCGGAGGCGGCGGCCACGGTTTGGCGACCGCATACTTCCTAGCAAAGAACCACGGCATCACCAATGTGGCCGTCCTAGAAAAGGGCTGGCTAGCCGGCGGGAACATGGCTCGCAATACCACCATTATTCGCTCCAACTACCTTTGGGATGAATCAGCTGGCATTTACGAAAAGTCACTCAAGCTTTGGGAGCAGCTACCAGAAGACTTGGAATACGACTTCCTCTTCTCCCAGCGTGGTGTGCTGAACCTAGCCCACACCCTAGGTGATGTGCGTGAATCCGTACGACGCGTCGAGGCTAATAAGCTCAACGGTGTTGACGCCGAATGGCTTGACCCATCCCAGGTCAAGGAAGCCTGCCCGATCATCAATACCAGCGACAACATTCGCTACCCGGTCATGGGTGCTACCTGGCAGCCACGCGCTGGTATCGCCAAGCACGACCACGTGGCTTGGGCCTTCGCCCGTAAAGCCAACGAACTGGGCGTTGACATCATCCAGAACTGCGAAGTTACCGGCTTCATCAAGGACGGCGAAAAGGTCACCGGTGTGAAGACCACCCGCGGAACCATCAACGCTGGCAAGGTTGCACTGGCTGGCGCAGGCCACTCCTCGGTGCTGGCGGAAATGGCTGGCTTTGAGTTGCCAATCCAGTCCCACCCACTGCAGGCACTGGTCTCCGAGCTGTTCGAGCCCGTGCACCCAACGGTGGTCATGTCCAACCACATCCACGTCTACGTCTCCCAAGCCCACAAGGGCGAGCTCGTGATGGGTGCAGGTATCGACAGCTACAACGGCTACGGTCAACGAGGTGCCTTCCACGTGATCGAAGAACAGATGGCTGCCGCAGTGGAACTGTTCCCAATCTTCGCTCGTGCCCACGTCTTGCGTACCTGGGGCGGCATCGTGGATACCACCTTGGATGCCTCGCCGATTATTTCCAAGACGCCAATCCAGAACATGTACGTGAACTGCGGTTGGGGTACCGGAGGGTTTAAGGGAACCCCGGGTGCAGGGTTCACATTTGCCCACACCATTGCCCATGATGAAGCACACTCGCTGAACGCACCGTTTAGCCTTGAACGTTTTGAAACCGGCCACTTGATCGACGAACACGGCGCCGCAGCCGTCGCACACTAGGAGCAGCCACATGATGCTAATAGATTGCCCGCACTGCGGGCCACGAAACGAAAACGAATTCGGCTACGGCGGGGAAGCCCACGTGGCCTACCCGGAAAATCCTGCGGAACTGACCGATAAAGAATGGTCGCGCTACCTGTTCTACCGCGGCAATAAGAAGGGTATCTTCGCCGAACGCTGGGTCCACTCCGGCGGCTGCCGCAAGTGGTTCAACGCACTACGCGATACCGTCAGCTACGAATTTTTGGCCGTTTATGGTGCTGGTGAAGCACAGCCAGAGATCGAAAAGATGCAAGGAGGCACCCGATGAGCAAGCCACAACGTCTGAGCGAAGAACTCAGCTCCCGTGCCCGGATCAACCGCGAAGAACCGCTGAACCTGAGCATCGACGGTCAGCCGCTGACTGCCTTCCGCGGAGACACCATTGCCAGCGCCATGCTGGCCAACCAGATTCGCCAGGTCGGCCCGTCGCTGTACCTCAAGCGCCCACGCGGCATCCTTGCTGCCGGGGTAGAAGAACCCAACGCACTGATCACCGTCGCTGCCCACCACGCCGCTGACGTCAACGAATCCATGTTGCCGGCCACCACTGTATCGGTGACCGAAGGAGTCTCGGCGAGCCTGCTTTCAGGCCTGGGCGTACTGGATCCAGACACCGACCCTGCCTACTACGACCACGTACACGTCCACACCGACGTTCTGGTGGTTGGTGCAGGGCCGGCCGGTCTGGCCGCTGCCCGTGAGGCCTCGCGCTCCGGTGCCCGTGTGATGCTGTTGGATGAACGGCCCGAAGCAGGTGGCACACTGCTAGATACCGCCGGGGAAAGTATCGACGGTCGAGATTCCACCGAATGGATCGGCCAGGTAGTGGGCGAATTGGCTGCGGCCGAAGAAACCACCCACTTACAGCGCACCACCGTGTTTGGTTCCTACGATGCCAATTACTTTGTGGCTGCCCAGCGACGCACCGTGCACCTTGATGAGCCTGCCGCCCCGGGTGTTTCCCGTGAGCGCATCTGGCACATCCGTGCCGGACAGGTTGTGTTGGCTACCGGCGCCCACGAGCGTCCGGTGGTATTTGAAAACAATGACCGCCCGGGCATCATGCTTGCCGGTGCGGTGCGCAGTTACTTGAACCGTTACGGGGTTCGTGCAGGGGAGAAGATCGCGGTCTTCACCACCAACGACTCTGCCTACCAATTGGTCAGCGAATTAGCTGCCTCCGGCTCGGTCGTCGCAGTGGTTGATGCACGGCAGAACATTTCCGCCGCGGCCGCCCAAGCGGTAGCCGACGGGGTGCAAGTCATCTCGGGTTCTGCTGTGGTTGATACCGAAGCCAATGAAGATGGGGAGCTTTCGGCCATCTTTGTTGCCACCTTGGATGAGCAGCGTGAGCTGGGCGAGGTCACCCGCATTGATGCAGATGTACTGGCAGTGGCCGGCGGCTTCAACCCGGTAGTGCACCTGCACTCACAGCGTCAAGGCAAGCTGGACTGGAACACCAACATTCATGCTTTTGTCCCCGCCAACGCGGTAGCCAAGCAGCATTTGGCTGGTGCCGTGACCGGACTGCTTGATACCGCTAGCGCCTTGTCCACGGGCGCTACCACCGGTGCAGCCGCAGCGAGCGCTGCCGGCTTTGAGACCATCGCACGCGTGCCTGAAGCGCTACCGGTCCCAGCCGGGGAAACTCGCCCGGTCTGGTTGGTGCCATCACGTTTGGGTGATGACGCAGCGAACTACAAGTTCCACTTTGTTGATTTGCAGCGTGACCAGAGTGTCTCCGACGTGCTGCGTGCTACCGGAGCAGGCATGCAATCGGTAGAACACATCAAGCGGTACACCTCGATCTCCACCGCCAACGACCAAGGTAAGACTTCTGGCGTGGCAGCGATTGGTGTGATTGCAGCGGTATTGGGCATCGAAAACCCAGCCACCGTGGGTACCACCACTTTCCGCGCTCCATACACCCCAGTGGCTTTCGCCGCCCTGGCAGGTCGTAACCGCGGGGATCAGCTGGATCCAGCGCGGCTGACCGCGATGCACTCCTGGCACCTTGAGCACGGGGCAGAGTTCGAAGACGTCGGACAGTGGAAGCGGCCTTGGTACTACCCACAGGCCGGCGAAGATATGGACACCGCGGTCTACCGTGAGTGCAAAGCCGTGCGTGAATCGGTAGGCATGCTTGATGCCACCACGCTGGGCAAGATCGAGATCCGCGGAAAGGATGCAGCAGAATTCCTGAACCGCATCTACACCAACGGCTACACCAAGCTCAAGGTTGGCATGGGTCGCTATGGCGTGATGTGCAAGGCCGACGGAATGATCTTCGACGACGGTGTGACCCTGCGTCTGGCCGAGGACCGCTTCTTGATGCACACCACCACCGGTAACGCAGCTACCGTGCTGGACTGGCTGGAAGAGTGGTTGCAGACCGAATGGCCTGAGCTTGACGTGGTCTGCACCTCGGTGACCGAGCAGCTGGCCACCGTGGCAGTGGTAGGACCCAAGTCCCGCGAGGTCATCGCCAAGGTAGCTTCCTTGGTGGATGTTTCCAACGAGAACTTCAAGTTCATGGCTTTCCAAGACATCGTCTTAGATTCCGGAATTGAAGCACGCCTGTCGCGTATTTCCTTCTCCGGTGAACTGGCCTTCGAAATCGCCATCCCTGCATGGCATGGTTTGAAGGTCTGGCAGGACGTGTTCGAGGCGGGCCAAGAGTTTGGCATCACCCCTTACGGCACCGAAACCATGCACGTGCTTCGTGCAGAAAAGGGCTTCATCATCGTCGGTCAGGATACCGATGGAACGGTGACCCCGGCCGATGCCGGTATGGATTGGGTGGTTTCCAAGATCAAGGACTTCGTAGGTAACCGCTCCTATTCACGAGCCGATAACCAGCGCGAAGATCGCAAGCACCTGGTCTCGGTGCTGCCGGTGGACAAGGACCTGCGCCTTCCTGAAGGTGCGGCACTGGTGAGCTTGGAAGAATTGGTCGCCGATGGGATTACCCCAATGGATGGCTGGGTCACCAGCTCCTACAACTCGGCAGCACTTGGTCGAACCTTCGGTTTGGCACTGATTAAGAATGGGCGCAACCGCATCGGTGAAACCCTGCGCACCCCGGTAAATGGCCAGCTAGTTGAGGTCACCATCGGTGAAACCGTCCTCTTTGACCCGGAAGGAAGCCGTCGAGATGGCTAATGACACTTTGATCGAAACTGAAGTTCGCGTATCTCCAGCAGCACACCTCGCCCAGGAAATGGCGGATGCCTCAGCCGCAGGTGATCTATCGTTGAGTGAAGTTGCCTTCAGTACCAATGTTTCGGTGCGTGTGGCACCTGGCACTGCCGGATATGACGCGGTTGCGGCTGCTACCGGCGTGGGACTACCCACCAAGGTCACCGAAGTGAGCGGTGAAGTCAGCTCCGTAGCGGCGCTGTGGTTGGGTCCAGATGAGTTCTTGGTGACCGTGCAAGAAGATGCAGGGCTTAGAGCCAAACTGGAAGAAGCCCTCGGGCAGAACCCAGGGCAGGTCGTGGATCTTTCGGCTAACCGTAGCGTATTGGAACTGGTAGGTGCCAAGGCTCCACTGGTTCTGCGCAAGAGTTGCCCGGCAGATCTTCACCCTCGCGCTTTTGGGGTAAACCAGGCGATCACTACCTCGTTGGCCAACATTCCGGTGTTGCTGTGGCGTACCGGTGAAGAAAGCTGGCGGATCATGCCACGCGCTTCCTTCACCGAGCACACCGTGCGCTGGTTGATTGACGCAATGCTGGAATTTACTTCGGAGCCAGTGGACTAATCGTCTAACGCTTTGTAGGTGCGTTGAACATCTACCGAGTGCACCGCGTCTAATCCACGCACGTGTTCTGCGACCTGCTCGCTGCCCTGACCAATAATTTGGCCCAGGGCAGCGAGCACTCGTTTGACCTGTAGCCCTTGGGCTTCAAGATCACCGACTACGCTGCTTGCATCGATACCATCAGCCAAAGTGATCACATACATCGGGACTTCAGAATCACTCATGGTCTTAACCTTCGGACCCGGCCGACGCCTGAGCCAGTCCGGCTCCAACATCTTGGGCTGGCAACGACAGGTCCCTAGCTTCTTGAACTAGCTTGTCCCACAGCTCTTGGGCGCGTAAACCAGAAGATTGAGCCAGCAGGGCCGCAAGACCAGCCACATGAGGGGTGGCCATCGAGGTTCCGCTGATGGTGTTGTAGCGCTGGGAGCCAGGCCACGAGGAATAGACCTCAACGCCAGGTCCTGCAATGTCGACCTCGCCGCCCTCGTTGGCATTGGCCTGCGCCGAGAAGTCGGCCACTGCCAGCGCCGAATCCACCGCTGCCACCGCCATGATGTACGGGCTATTGGCAGGTGCTCCGACAAAACCGGGATTCCCGGCCGAGCGCTGCGCGTTATTTCCAGCGGCGGCAATGATCAAAGAACCCAGTTCGAGGCTGCGGCGTCCGGCGGTTACATACGGTGGGTGCACTGTTTGTACATCTGCGCCGAGGGACATCGAGATGACCTGGCACTTGTTTTCCAACGCCCAGTTAATACCTGCAAGGATGGCCGAGTCAGAACCTGAACCGTCGGCGCCAAGGACCTTGCCAGCGAAAATATTTGCCTCGCTAGCGATACCGTAGCCCGGACCCTGTTCGGGGGAGCGCGGTCCGCAGGAGGTGCCGATGCAGTGGGTTCCGTGCCCATGAGTATCGGTGGCATCTTCACCGTCGATAAAGGATTGGGCGTTCACGGTGCGTCCGGCGAAGTCGGGGTGGGCGGAATCAAAGCCGGTGTCTAATACGGCCACGTTGATGCCCTTGCCGGTGAAGGAACTCAAATCTGCCCGTACAGCCTGCAGGCCCCAAGTGAACTTGTCAGTATCCGTGTAGGAGTCCTGGGCCGCACCAGTTTCTGGCAGAGCTCGGTAGAGCAACTCGGGAACAACTTGTGGTGGCAGCTGATGCCCGGCGCACCGTTGACGGAAATCCTCAAGTTGATCAGTTTTACTGGTCACCACCGCAATGCCTAGGGTAGGGAAATACTCGCTGATTGAGTATCCCTGTTCGGTCAACAGTTGCGGGACCTGTTCTTCGCGTGCCTGTGCAGCAATGCCTGGAACTTGCGCGTCGGGCGAATCGAAGATGAGCACAAAACGATCTGGAACTTCGGTGGCTGTCCTGCGTGGTGAATCATGGGTAAACATGGCGTACTCCTTGCCTGTCCGTTGACGTTTCACTGGCGAGTACATTGCACTGTACAAGCCAGGTCCGACAATTCACCACGCCCCGGATCGAATACCCAGCCAGCTGTTACTTGGCCGTGCCTGATATTCAGTATCCCTGAATGCGAACGGAGAGGTGCAGGTTCTGTGCGGTGCTTTGAAAGCCCATGGATCCCGAATATCCAACCTTTTTAGACAAATCGTCAGCTCTTGGACCGGAAAACCGGCAAGAGTACCTAGTCTGTGCTGCGATTGTTCCTAGGGAGTCCGAGGAAGAAATGCGAGGTGCCCTCAAGCCACTTCGTCTGAAGGGGCAAATCAAGCTTCATTGGAGCGATGAAAGCGAGGCTCGTCGCCGGCAGATCGTCTCATCCATTGCTCATCTTGCTCCGATGACTGCAGTGGCTAGTCATCACAGCCAGCCGCAAAGAAAAACGGGACATTTCCGGGGCAAGCGTTTAGAGAGATTGGTTCAAAACTAGCCCGATAGACAATGGCCGTCGGCATGCCGGTTAACGAACTGCCGAAGATCATCCGCAACGTCACCAGGCTGGAATACAACCAGCTTGGCTGGTGATCAAAAAGGGTTCTGAATAATGCTCAGCGCAACATTGTGAAAAGATGTCCAATCTTAAGATAACCAGTGGAAGATTGACTTATGGGATTTAGAGATGGTGCAGTGAATGGACTTCGCACTCGACTAGAAAAAGTTGGTGTTCGATCAGAGCTAGCTCTCGTCATTGGACAGGTTGCGTACCTTCCTGCACGGAAGATACCCCACTGGGTTGCGACGCCGATTGTTTCTAAGTCCGAAGTCACTTGGCTGGTCTCGCAGTGTGAAAAGGAACTGCGTGGGATGCCACCAGGACTCGCATCGATCGCGCTGATTCAGGGACTCTGTAACAAGATATTCGGCTCCTGTGGTGAACAGATGTTCATCGAGGCATACCCTGAATTTTCTGAAGACCGGTGGGAGGAGACCATAGCGACAGCGTACCGTTCCCAGAAAGACGGCACTGATAGCGAATCTGAATTCGATTTCGCAGAATTCTCCAAAGATTTCTTGGAATCCGACTTATTTTGGAATGGTGGAGAATGGGTTTCCGCTCAAGTGGCTGGCCCTGGCACGGACGAAAGCTATGGGGAAGCAGTGCAGACCAGCTTTGGCTCGGCGAAGCTAACAGCATCATTCTGCACGCTGTACTTCGATACTCCACGCAATGGGCTTGGTGAGTACTCTCAAGTCGCAGTCATCGATGAACCTCAAAAAGAGGATAACTTGGCGTTTATTTGCAATCTTGTTGCCCCCACAGGGCAAACCCTAGAAGGGTTCCTAGTGCAATCTGGTGACCGCTTAGGGTTCTTTGACGGAAACGACGTTATGGCCGCTATGGCTGAGGATCTAAATCAAGGATCGCCGGTTCTCTTTCACGCTTCATCCGTAACGGAGATCCAGTGTGCCATGGATGAAAGTTTGTTTTCACTTAACGACTGGGAACGGATTGCTTCAGTTTCCGCAGCCGGAAAGTTTGAACTTCTGATCCATTTTGAGAACGGAAATCGGATGCGGCTGATTGTTAAACCCGAAGACGTCTTTACGAATGCGTACAGGTCACGCTACGTCTGTGCACTCTACTTCCTCAAAGTTCTCGATCAACGGTTATCCGTCATGGGCGGATAGCCCAAGCGCCTAAATAGAGCATATAAAAATTCTTTTTTATGCGTGAAGTCTATTCATAACCTAGTTCCGAGTGAGTCTTGAGTCGAAAACTTTTGAACCCATGGCTGAGCGCATCCGCAAGCTTTTAGGGATCTAAACTGGCTGATTACGATCCGCTATTCTGATTTGGATAGGTCATGAATAGACTTCAGAGATTATTTACTACGAACTTTGCACTGCGGGCATTCGTCCACTTACTTGCGAGTCACGCACAAAAGACCAAAATATGAAGGATGTCGTCCATCTGCTTTTGTTCCGCAAGCGAAATATGATTATTTCGGAGTTTGATATCTCTCATGTCTGGGGTGGCGATGATCCGCTCTTATGGATTCCGGATGTCTTCCTCGGCGCGATCAACGCCAACTACAACGGGATATCAGAGCACTACGAGATACTGAAGGAATTTATTGTTTACCGTGCTGCATCTGTTGGTTCAATCTTAAATGGCGAGAGACCCTAGATCCAGTCGTCCGGCTGGGGTTCAAGGGTATTCTTCCCGCTCCATCGCAATGGTGGGCAACGCTAGTGCCTCACCACATGTTAGAGACCGCAATTGCCCGTCTTGTCGTTGCAAATCCCGGCGAGCCTTTACTTGGCCATGCCCAATTGTGGGTAGAGAACTTCAAGTGGAGCCGAGAGCCCGGCTTTGACGCTGGTGGAGATTTCATCGACGATGACCTCAAATTCTCCGGCTTCGGTGGCGTCTAGGACCTGATTCACAAGGTCGGCCGGGTCAAGCTTTGGTGCGTCGTTTCCGGCGGTCATGTTGGTATCCACCATGCCCACATGAACTCCCACCACGTGCACGCCGGCCGGGTTCAATTCCAAACGCAACGAGTTCGTTGCTGACCAGAGCGCTGCCTTGGTGGCGGAGTAAATGCCGAGGGTGGCGTACCAAGCGAGCACCGAATGGATGTTGATGATGGCGGTGTTTCCACCACGGGCTACTAGCTGTGGAGCAAAGGCGCGGGAAAGGAACAGTGGGCCGATGAAGTTCGTCTCGATGTTCTTCCGAATATCTTCATCGCTGTGCTCTAGGATTCCTGCGGTGGAAACTCCAATCCCGGCGTTGTTGATCAGAATGGTGACATCTGGAGCCGCAGTTAGCGCGGCATTGATGGAGGACTGGTCGGTGACATCCAACTGGAGTGGAATAACACGCTCATCATCCCACCCCTGTGGGTTTCGCGCTGAGGCGTATACCTTTGCGGCCCCACGAGCCAGCACTTCGTGCACAAACTGAGTTCCTATGCCACCGTTGGCTCCAGTGATTAGTACTACTGCTCCATTAAGATCAGTCATGGGGATCTATCCTTTTCGATTTGATGTCTCGTGGGAGTGCAGAGAGATTAAGATTTCCACCCCTTGAAACAGTGACTATAATCAAAACTGATCGCAGTCATAGATTATTCCCGGAGGAACAAAATGTCAGTGGAGTCCAAGCCTGTCGGGCGACGCGAACGCAATAAGCAAGAGAAACTTGAGCGCATCACCAAGGCGGCCAGTGAACTCTTTGCAAAGCACGGCGTCGATGAGGTGACGACTCAGCAAATCGCCGAGGCTGCGGATATTGGCACCGGCACACTGTTTCTCTACGCCAGGACCAAGGGTGAATTACTACTCTTAGTGCAGAACTATCACTACGCGCAAGCTCTCGAAAAAGGCCAGAAGGCTGCGAATAAGACCAAAAATACTGTGGATGGTTTGATGGCCTTGCTTAGGCCGGTCGTGGAATGCAATCGCGTACAAGTGGAAAATGGGCGTACCTATCTTCGTGAGATGGTCTTTGGAGACCCTAGCGAACCGCATCACGCAAAGGCTTTGGAAATCGTAGCGAAAACCCAGCAGGCCGTGGGTGACCTACTGGGGGAGCGGGAGGAAATCGAACATGCCACGGCGTCAACCATTGCCCAGGTGATCTCCTCGATCATGTTCCTTGACCTGGCTGCAAGCATCAATGCGCAGTCTTCTGTCGCAGAAATCCTGCAGCGTATCCGGTTGCAGATCGAAGTGATCCTGTCTCGGTAGCAGCGAATGACCTAATCGCCGAGGAACTTTACTGCCACGGGTGCAAACTTTTCCCAGTACTGGAAAATGCCGCCGTGCCCCGAATTTGGGTAGATGATTAGTTCTGATCTCTTGATTCGCTGATGCAGATCCACGGAGAGGATTGAGGGAACCATTCGGTCGCTGTCGCCATTGGCGATTAGAGTTTCTCCGGTGAAGACCGAGAGGTCGGAGGGTGCTGACTTACCAAAGCGTTCGATTGCTTTGAGCTGAGTGCGCAACGTCGATAACGGAATCTTCGTATCGCGCGCTTCGGTGCGTTCATTCAGACGTGCAATAAACTCCTTTGCCGCGCGCTTACCCTCTTGGTTTCTTTCAAAGAACAAGAATTCTTTGGGATCGCTGCGTGCAATGGCTGAACGCAAAATATCAAGATAGGTGGTTCCCACGACTTTCTTGATGTTTCGTCCACCGCGCGGGCCGGTACCGGTGAGCACCAACTTGCGGACCAATTCTGGATGCTTCACGATCAGGTCTTGGACAATGAACCCACCCATTGAAAAGGCAAACGCATCAACGTGATCGTAACCGAGGGCCTTGATGAAGGTGTATGCATCATCAGCGGCTGCCTCGATGGTCTTCGCGACCTGACCCGTGGATGCTCCCACGCCACGTTGATCAAAGGTGATCACGTGGCGGTGCTGCGCGATGGCATCCACAATGCGTGGATCCCAGTTATCTAGGTTGGCCGCAAGATGCACAAAAAACACCACGGGAATTGAGCCTCGAGGGCCCAGTTCCCGATAGGCGAACTTCACTCCCTGCGCCGAGACAAACTTCGTTGGCGCTTGTGCATATGTATTAGTCAACGGTGATCACCGCTTTGCCACGGAACCCGCCCTTGGCCAAAGCCGTCAACGCTTCAGAAGTTTGATCAAAGCTAAAGGTTTTGCCAACAATCGGACGCAGTACCCCTGAATCAACTAGCTGCGCGATCTGGCGTAGCTGTGCTCCGCTGGAATCCATGAACAAGAATTCGTAGTTCACACCAAGTTTTTTGGCTTGCTTGCGAATCTTTGCGCTCAACCCGGTGATTGCCAGGCGCAGTACTGGGTTCAGGCCAACCTTGCGGGCAAAGGCTGGATCCGGTGGACCGGAAATGCCGATGGCCTTGCCGCCTGGACGCAATATGCGCAGGGACCTTTTAAGGTTCTCGCCGCCGAGGCTATCGAGTACTAGGTCGAAACCGGAAAGCTCCTTCTCAAAGTCTTGGCTGCGGTAATCGATGATCTGGTCTGCGCCAAGCTCACGGAGGAACTCAGCGTTTTTTGCCGAAGCGGTGGTGGCAACAAAGGCACCAAGATGTTTGGCCAGCTGAATGGCGATCGACCCTACGCCACCGGCTCCAGCATGGATTAGGACTTTGTCTCCGTGCTTAACATCGCCCACAACGGTCAATGCTTGCCATGCGGTGAGCGCTACCAACGGCAGGGATGCAGCTTCAACGGTGCTGATTGAGCTCGGAGCCAATGCAACGTCAGCCTGGTCAATCGAGATACGTTCGGCAAAGGTGCCGATGCGGTGGTCACGAGGGCGCGCATAGACAGCGTCACCTACTGCGACGTTGGTGACCTTTGACCCTACGCTCAATACGGTGCCAGCTAAGTCGTGGCCTAGTGTAAAAGGCGGTTTGTACGGAAGGATGGTCTTGAATTCCCCTTCACGGATCTTCTCATCTAGTTGGTTAACACCTGCGGCCAAGACCTTTACTAGGACATCGTTTTCGCCGACAGCCGGTTCCGCGACATCCGCCAGGCGCACCGGTTGCTTGTACTTCTCGATGATGACTGCTTTCATCTTCAGTTCTCCTAATGTCTTAGTTCTTGAGGAAGTTGACGATTTTTGCCTGATGCTCCGATGGTCCTGGGAGCTGACTGCGTGGTCTCGGGGCAACCTTGTGGGCGGTATCGTTGCATTTTCTGAATTAACTCAATTATGAGTATACTCATATATTTCTGTCAAGTACGGAATGCGATGTAACTGAGGATTCGATGAACGCGCACAACAATCCTTGCCAATCAAGACCCTTCGATGTGAGTATCAAAGGGACAGTTACTGTTTGTTGACCTTGGTCAAAAGCAAAGGGGTGTCTCTTGGCTGAAGAATCAATTGTTGTTCTCGGCGCCGGGCTGGCCGGCGCCACCACCGTATCTGAATTGCGGAAGCAAGGATTTGTTGGTCCGCTAACGCTCATCGGTGAAGAAACCGAACTTCCGTATGAACGGCCGCCTTTGTCTAAAGAATTCTTGCAAGGTACGCAAGAGCCAGCAGAGTTTACGGTGCATGATGCCGCGTGGTATCAAGAAAATGATGTGACGCTTAAATTAGGCGTCAAGGCGATTAGTGTTGAAACGACACAACGCAGGGTACTGCTCGCTGATGGCGGCGCAGTGGACTATGACCAGTTGGTACTTGCTACCGGGTCGCGGGCGAGTGTTGGTGGGGATGAACCGATCGCTGGGTATGACCTGGCCGGAGTGCATCGACTACGTACCCTAAGCGACGCGACCGCGTTGCGCGAGGAAATCGCTGACGGTGCCCAAATTGCCGTGATCGGTTCCGGTTGGATTGGTATGGAAGTTGCTGCCAGTGCGCGACAGGCCGGGGCTAGGGTGACCGTCTATTCATCCACCGAAGTTCCACTGGCCTCAGTTTTTGGCGAACGCTTCGGGCACCATCTGCTCGAACTGCATCAGCGCCATGGTGTGGACGTGCGAACCGCGCGGGTGCAAGGCATTGAAAAGGTGGACGGACACCTACAAGTCTTATCGGATGCCGGCACCTCTCGTGCCGACCTCGTTGTATTGGCCATTGGTGCCCAGCCAAATCTGGAACTAGCTGAAACCGCAGGGCTAGAAGTTGAACACGGAGTGCTGGTGGATACTGCTCTTCGTAGCAGTGATCCGCGGATTCTCGCGGTTGGGGATATTGCCGAAGCGATGAATGCTCACCTGGGGCATCGAGTACGCGTGGAGCATTGGGATAACGCTCAACGTCAAGGAAAGCTGGCGGCAGCAACCCTGTTGGGTCAAGAGCAATCTTACGATTGGTTACCCTATTTCTTCACCGACCAGTTTGATCTGGGCATGGAATACGTGGGGCAAAGTTCACCCAAGGATGAGACCGTCATTCGTGGGGATGCCAGCAGCGGAGAATTCTTGATCTTTTGGCAGGACGGTCAGAGAGTCACCGCGGCTGCCAATGTAAATATCTGGGATGTGAATGACCAGCTACGCGAACTTGTAGGCAGGAAGATTGCCTCTGAACGTTTGGCTGATGAGGGAATTGACCTAACTGAGTTGTAACGCCAAAAACCAAAGAGTGAGGACAGATCATGAATACCGTGGTGTTGGGTGTAGAACCTGGGATGCCGACGCAAGTGATTACGGTGGCGGCTCAACTGGCCAAAGATCTTCAGGCTCGCCTGGTCTGTATCCATGCTCAAAGTGGTCGATACGTCACCCAAAAACTAGTTGAAGGTGATCTGCTGGATTCCGCAGCGCCAGTCGGCGAGGATCTAGCGTGGGAACTGTCTTTGGCGATTACGGGTCTAAGCTTTGAAAGCTATGCGGTTGAAGGTGACCCGGCTAAGGTCCTAGCAGCAGTGGCAGAGCAGTTGGATGCGAAGTTGATTGTGGTGGGCACAAGACGAGCTGGACTACGTCAGAAGGTGGCTGAGTTACTAGACGGATCCATCGCTTTAGCGTTGACCCAAAAGCAACATCGCCCAGTCGTGGTGGTCCCTCTGGGTGGTGCGCATTAGAGCTCGAAGTAGAGATGCGCGTGTGCGGAACATCCGGGGTTAAACAGAGCTTGGCAGTGCGGGCAGGAAGATGAGGTACGGTATTCGTTGACCGTGAGTTCACTGCGACAGACCCCGCAAAGAACGGCGGGCTGATCAAAGCTGTCTGCTGGCCACACTTGGGTTGGATGGTCTGCCAAATCGGCATGGCATAGATGGCAGGGGTAGTAAGTCTCGCAGCACCAATGCTTCAACGCAATGACATCGTTGAGCTGGTGATAGTGAGCGCACCGCGTCTGCTCGTCCATCTGAACGCCACGCAATTTGAGAGTTTTAGACATCTATCTTCCGATTCATCGTCTCGGGCTTGTGCAAAAAAGCACGCCGAATGTGCACAATCAGTTTCTCACTATGCACCGTTGCGACTATCTTTGGCGATGTGATTCGGGTCATACTCTCTGGTGAAGCTGGTTCCAATGGGGTGACTGGCAAGGGCAAAGGACATGAACCGTGGCCAGTGAAACGTCAACAAAAGCTGAACGCAAAGGATTGCGCAGGGTAGTAGCGGCCTCTATGGCCGGAACCGTCGTCGAGTGGTATGAATTCTTCCTCTACGCCACGGCAGCCACCCTGGTCTTCAACAAGATCTTCTTCCCGGACAACGGCAACGACCTCGACAACATCATTAAAGCTTTCCTTACCTATGCTGTGGGGTTCATCGCTCGTCCAATCGGCGGTATCGTTTTTGGTCACTTTGGTGACAAATACGGTCGCAAACATTTGCTGCAGGTGGCCATCGTGCTGGTGGGTGCAACCACCTTCTTGATGGGTTGCCTGCCAACCTTTGACGCGGTGGGATACGCGGCACCAATCATGTTGGTCGCCTTGCGCTTCTTGCAGGGCTTCGCCGTCGGTGGCGAGTGGGGTGGCGCCGTGCTGCTCGTGGCAGAACACGCACCAAATAAGGAACGTGGATTCTGGGCATCGTGGCCACAAGCTGCGGTGCCAGTGGGGAACTTGCTAGCCACCGTGGTCCTATTGATCCTGTCATCAACTCTGAGTGATGCGGCCTTCTTGGCGTGGGGCTGGCGCATCGGTTTCTGGCTCTCAGTGGTTATCGTGATTGTTGGCTACTACATCCGTACCCGCGTTTCTGATGCCCCGATCTTCAAGGAAGCCAAGGCTGAGCTAGAACAGAATGCGGCCGCCGGCTACGGCGTTGGTGAAGTCTTCAAGCGCTACCCACGTGGCGTTTTCACCGCCATGGGCCTGCGGTTTGGTGAGAACATCATGTACTACATGGTGGTGACCTTCTCCATTACCTACATGGCTACTCAGCTGAAGATGGTCACCTCAACGATTCTGGGCTTGATGCTGATTGCCCACGTCATTCACGCGATCTTGGTACCGCTAGTGGGACGCTTCACGGATACTCGTGGACGTCGCCCGGTCTATGCCACTGGCGTGATCCTGATGATGGTCTGGGGTGTTGTAGCCTTCCCGATGTTCAATACGGCCAATCATGGGATCATCCTCGCTGCCATTGTGCTCGGATTGGCAGTGCACGCACTGATGTACGCCGGACAGCCAGCAATTATGGCCGAGATGTTCCCAACTCGGATGCGCTATTCGGGCGTCTCCCTGGGCTATCAGGTCACCTCGATCGTGGCCGGGTCGATGGCACCGATCATCGCGACCTGGCTGCTGAAGGTCTACGGTTCCTGGGTTCCGGTGGCAGGCTACATCGTCTTCGCCGCACTGGTGACATTGGTGGCAGTCTTCTTCATGCGTGAAACCAAGGGCACCGATTTGGCGGCCATTGATGAAGCTGACCGCTTGTCCAGCGACGGAGAAGTTGAAGCAGCAAAGCATCTGAAGATGCAACAGTAACTGCCGGCACCACACGCAACGATGGCTGCCTCTTTGGGGAGGCAGCCATCGTTGTACTAGTTCGCTCGGAGCAATGCTCGTTCGCTGATCACACCGCACAGTAGTAGCGTTTGGCAGGCCAGCAAACCCGGAACATACCTCGCAAAGCCCTCGGAGTCTTCTAGCAGCCAACTGGCCACGAGGAACATCATGACGGTGAGAATTAACGAACTGGCGACGGACAATATTCGTTGCCGCTTGGTTGCTCCCTGCCATACAGGGATTTGCCCTGTTTCGGTGGTACCTTCGCTTTTTGCTAGCCCGAAGAATTTCAGCATCACGGTCCCTGCTTAGTCATTACATTGTTCTATCTCCACCGTAACGAAATGTCGGTGGAATGTAGATAGTACTTTTGGATGAGGGCAGGTCCATGACGCAAAACGTATGCAACTGGAATGGTCTGTAGACGTTTTGTTCGACCATAGAGTTGTCCAGGCAAGATTGAGGTAGAAGGAAAGATCAACATGCGGCCGTGCAAATTACACATTGTGGGTGGTAGTGGGACCGGAACCACCACGCTGGGCAGGGCTATCGCCGATGTCTGGGCAGTGCCTCATGCAGATTCGGATGACTACTTCTGGGAGCCGACAGAGCCTCCTTACTTGCGGCAGCGAGCGCCTCAACGACGAGTGGAGCTGATGCTAGAGGTGTTTGCACAACGAGCCGCCTGGGTGCTCTCCGGTGCGATCAACGGTTGGGGCGATGAGATCTTGCAACGTTGCGACGCGGTGGTGTTCCTCAGCCTCAACACGGCGGAACGTCTAAAGCGCATTGATCAGCGCGAGAGAATCCGCAGGAGCGGCGAAGAAATCAACACCGAAGCCTTCGGTGAATTCATGGCTTGGGCCGGTAAATACGATGATCCGCAGTTCCAGGGGCGCAGCCGAGCACGGCACGAAACCTGGTTGAGTACGCTTCAGTTGCCGGTGCTACGGCTGGATAGTTCGCGTAGCGTGCAAGAGCTTCGTGATGACGTACTTAGTTGGGAGTCTGATCTGCGAACGGGAGAATGAACCAATCCTCGTTAGCTGCCGCATCATTTAAGGCCCGTACGGTTGCCTGAACGGCCTTGTTGCGCAGCGCTTCTTCACGGCCCACCAACCAGTATTCGGAAAGGTAACTGAACTGATCGTGCAACACCGGAATCAGGTTCGGGTAATGCTTGGAAAGAAAGACCGGAA
>Ga0308157_10000483_pt1 | contig 131581 bp, 126 predicted proteins | sample PhyBR1_FD_201035 | JGI IMG/M metagenome (GOLD analysis project Ga0308157, IMG submission 201035) | Phyllosphere microbial communities from UC Gill Tract Community Farm, Albany, California, United States - DLSLB.R1 | ecosystem: Host-associated > Plants > Phyllosphere > Unclassified | place... | reverse complement strand
TTCTTAATTCTTAATTCTTAATTCTTAATTCTTAATTCTTAATTCTTAATTCTTAATTCTTAATTCTTAATTCTTAATTCTTAATTCTTAATTCTTAATTCTTAATTCTTAATTCTTAATTCTTAATTCTTAATGCTTAATGCTTAATGCTTAATTCTTAATCCATAAATCGTAATTCGTAAATCGTAAATCGTAATTTATTTAATTGCCGTTATAATTAAAACCCCCATACTTACTAACACCGATGCCAAACTTACCCATTCACCAGTACTCATTTTCTTGGTCTCCGGTTTTTCAGGAACTATAATCTGAGAACCAGGCTCAACTTTAGGATTAGACCTAAAAAACAATAAAAAACTATGTGAAACCGCAGCTTGTCCATTAGGATAAATAATATAAGCCTTTTTTTTCCATCCTTTAGCATCAACACCACCCACTGAACTTAAATAATACTTAAAACCTTTTCCGCTTTTATAAGGGATTTCAGAAGTCAAAAGCACATTCCCGGCAACTTTAACCGTCTCATTGAAAGCCGAAACCTCAATTTCATCACCTGGTAATAAAATTATATTGGCACTACTATCTTGATTTTTGGATACTTTTTCCCAGTTTATAGGAATAGTAGCATACTTCAAATCTTCTTTTAATTTTTTCTCCAATTTATTTTGAATACTATCTTTTTTACCCAAATTCAAATTTACATTTTCAATGGCATCAATTTGTCCTTTCTTGATAGGCCTTTTAATCTTAACTCCATTCAAACTAGCCATAGAAGTTAATCCACCTGCTCTTTGGATAACATTGAATATCTTTTCCTTTTTCGTAGCTAAAACATATTTCCCGGGATAAGCAACGGAACCATTCACAGTAACCATTTCAGGATTTTCAGTAACAGCCATTCTTCTAATATTAACAACATCAAAAGGTTTCAATTCAAAAGTAGTAGCTTGTTCATTGGATTCTGGATTAATCTCAATAGTAAACAATTCAACTTTATTTGGATTAGCATCATCAATAGCATCAGATTGAATCTTTCTGGCAATTTCAACACGTTTAGAAGCGGATCCGGTAAGTCCACCCGCTGCAACGATCAAATCATTAAGAGTTAAATTTTCTTGATAGTCATATACCGCAGGCTTTTTAATTTCACCATCTATGGTCACTTTATACTCTTCTTTAAAATCTAAAATTGAATAAATCGTAACGACATCTTCTCTTTTTAACTCGATATTAGCGTTTGCATTACCGGCAATTGCTTGGGATAAATCAACATTGACAATCTCTGTTGTCAAATCAGATTTCAAACGTACAATTCTCGCTCTTTTGACATAAGCATCTTCTTTTAAACCTTCTGCCTGTTGGATCAAATCAGCAACGCGCATTCCTTGATGAAAAGAATAAGTATCAGGTCTAAAAACAGCTCCTTCTATTATAATACGGTTTTCAAAACGATTTAATATTTTAGAAATGCGATAAACATCTCCATTCAATGGAATGTAACTATTGTATTGACCAGACTGAATGTCAGCTACCTTAAATTCTTTACCTGTTTTTTGCAATACATTGACCGAGGCTGTATAAGCAAACTCATTAAATCCTGAGGCAAAAGTCAATAAGTCAGTGAAAGTCTCTCCTTTTTTCATCTCAAAAATACCGGGACGCTTTACTTCTCCTTCAACAGTAACTCTATTGGTATAGGCTGGAATACGAATCACATCGTTATCCTTTAATCCAACATTATCAGATTGATTACCGCTAACTAAAAAGCGATAAATATCAATATTTTTATAAACTTTATTGTTTCTGATTAACTCAATATTTCGATAACTTCCATTTTTACTAGGCCCTCCCCCTAAAAACAAAGCATTATAAACAGTTCCCAAAGAAGAAATAGAATAATTCCCTGGTTGCTTGCTTCCTATAATAGTAACTTTAATGGTACGGATACGGCTCAAACTTACGCCTACTTGAGATTGTCCAGAACGAACAGTACTATACACTCTGGAAATGGCCCCTTTAATTTTTTGAGTGGCTGCTTCAATCGTCATCCCCGAAACCGAAAGCTGTCCCACATATTGAATATTCACTTTCCCTTCTACAGACACAGGAACATTATCACTAAATTCCTGAACCCCATTAACGCTAATTTGCAATTCGTCCCCAGGCCCCAAAACATAGTTAACTGGTGTAGCTAATTTCAAATTGGGCTGAAAATTTAAAGTAGGATTATCAAATAATTCAGATCCAAAAACAAGGGAATTCAAACTATCCTTTACTTTTTTGTTCAGTATTTTTTCTTGTTTCCTCCCGGAATCATCGTCTTCTTCATTTTCTGTATCTGTATCTTTTGATTTCTTTTGGGTACCATTTTTTGCAGTTACTCCTTTATTCCCTTCTGGAAGTGCTAGTCGCTTTTTTAATTTAGCAAATTCGGTTGCACTCATTCCTTTAGACAGTGCCATAGACTCCGCTTGATCTATAGTTACATTATTAGTTTGCAACTGCGATTTTATCTTTGCAATATCACTATCCGATAAATAATCCACTTTCACCGTACTTAAATCATTCGCCTTAAGAATATCTTGAGCCATCAAAGAAGACCCCTGAAAAAGAGCCATTAAAAGAACAACTACTGTAATTATTTTTTTCATACTATATAATACTTTTTATATATATTATTTATTTTATCCTATTTTTTTGTTTGGAGAAAATTTATCACCTCAACACAATCTAGAATCACAACTCAAAACCTACTCAGTCACCTCGAGCGCAGTCGAGAGGCTACCACCGATAACTCATAACCAATAACCCACAACAGAAAACCGATAATCACTATCACCTCGAGCGCAGTCGAGAGGCTACAACTGATAACTCATAACCGATAACAGATAACTGCTAACCTTTCAACACGGCTTCGCCGCAGTAACTCCCATTCGGGGTCACCTCTCTGCTAAAAGTTTGCAAAAATATAGTAAAAAAAAGAGTTTTCAGCCTTTTTTTATCATTTATTTTAAAGTCCAAATCTTGTTAAAATAAACTTAACATCATTTTTACAAAACCTTTATTCTAAACAGCTTAAAAAATGTAAAAGTTAATTTTTAAATCCAAACTAAACCTTTTTTACACTTATACTTTTTTTTCAACTCTAAGAATACATCCTAAAGATTCCAAAACAAGTACATAATGATTGTGCTTTACCTCCTGCACAATTGCTGATTGTGACATAAAAGGGCCTGTCTCTAATACTATTTTATCTCCTCTTTGCCATTGATCAACCATAACTTCAAAAGTTTCTGGTACATTCAACCAATTCTGAATAATTTGAATTTCCTTTTCTTTTACAATAGCTGGTTTTCCCAGCCAGAACAAATAGCGTATAGCACCTGAAACTTCAAAAATTACATTCCTGTTTTTTTCATCAATTTGAACAAAAATATAGGAATTAAACAACGGTACTTGTATTTTCTTTTTCCGATCAGACCATTGACTCAATTTTGTTACCAATGGACAATAAGTAACCACACCTATTTCATTTAACCGTTCCGCAACTTTTTTTTCCCACTTAGGTTTCGTGTAAACTACGTACCAGTTCATTTTTTTTTCTTTTTCTATTCTCTTTCTTCTATTCTCAGATGATATCAAAAAACTTAATACTCCAACCCATTCCTCACATCTCACATCTCACAACCATCTTATGAATACTGCTTCTCATAATAACTAGCATATGCTCCTGAAGTCACATTATTCAGCCAATCTTGATTATTCAAATACCAATCAATTGTAATTTCTAATCCTTGTTCGAAAGTTACAGATGGTTTCCAACCCAATTGAGTATTAATTTTTGAGGCATCAATAGCATATCGTAAATCATGACCTGGTCTATCTTTAACATAAGTAATCAATTGAGCTGATTCTCCAGTAGCTCTGCCTAACTTTTGATCCATAATTTGGCACAATACTTTTACCAAATCAATATTTTTCCATTCATTAAAACCACCAATGTTGTAGGTTTCATGATTCTTTCCATCGTGAAAAACTAAATCAATAGCTATAGCATGATCTTTTACATACAACCAATCTCTGGTGTAATTTCCATCTCCATAAACTGGTAATGGTTTATTATTAATGATATTATTAATAAACAATGGAATTAACTTTTCTGGAAAATGATTGGGTCCATAATTATTAGAACAATTGGTAATCACATAAGGCAAACCATAAGTCTCACCATAAGCACGTACAAAATGATCCGAACTCGCTTTTGAAGCAGAATACGGTGAATTTGGATCGTAAGCTGTAGTTTCTGTAAACAAACCTTCAGCTTCAAGTGAACCATAAACTTCATCTGTACTGACATGATAAAAACGTTTCCCTTCAAAATTGCCCAACCATTGTTTCTTGGCAGCATTCAATAAATTCATGGTTCCAATCACATTAGTTCTAACAAAAGCCAAAGGATCTTCAATAGAACGGTCAACATGAGATTCTGCAGCCAAATGAATCACTCCATCAAACTGTTGTTCTTGAAATAAATTATTTATAAAATTTTCATCTGCAATATCGCCTTTTACAAAAGTATAATTAGCCTCATTTTCAATATCCTTGATATTTTCCAAATTCCCAGCATAAGTCAATGCATCCAAATTTAAAATTTGATAATCTGGATAATTAGTCACAAATCGTCTTACAACATGTGACCCAATAAATCCTGCCCCTCCTGTAATAAGTATCTTTTTCATAATTCTCTGTTTACTATTTTATATCTTATTTCTTAATCTGATTACTGCTACCTATTTTCTTAATTCTCAATACTCTCCTCCTCACAACCCGTCTATCACCTCAAGCACAGTCGAGAAGCACAACAGATAACTAACAACTCATACCCAACCTGCCACCTCGAGCGCAGTCGAGAGATCACAACCAATAACAGATAACCGGCAACTCACAACCTCCCATCAACTCCATCACTCAAAATCCCTTTAACATCATAAAGCACACTACATTTTTTTCGTAACGAATTAATATCTAAATTCAGAAAATCGGTGTGTGCAACACCTAAAATAACAGCATCAAAATCAATAGTAGGTTTTTGATTTATAGTTGTCAAATCATACTCCTGTTTAACTTCTGTAGGATTTGCCCAAGGATCAAAAGTAGTAACCTGAATACCATAATCCTCCAATGCTTTTATGACATCAACAATTTTTGTATTCCTAACGTCAGGACAATTTTCTTTAAAAGTGATTCCTAACATTAACAGACTGGCACCATTGATAGTAACTCCTTTTTTAATCATTAACTTGACGACTTGAGAAGCGACATATTCTCCCATACTGTCGTTTAGACGGCGACCTGCCAATATAATTTCAGGATGATACCCTTTCTCTTGTGCTTTTTGAGCTAGATAATAAGGATCTACACCAATACAATGCCCTCCAACCAAACCTGGCTTAAAAGGCAGAAAATTCCATTTGGTACCTGCTGCTTTAAGTACAGCACTGGTATCTATATCTAAAAGATTGAAAATTTTAGCTAATTCGTTGACAAAAGCAATATTGATATCTCTTTGGGAATTTTCAATCACTTTAGCTGCCTCTGCTACTTTAATAGAAGGAGCAAGATGAGTTCCCGCAATGATTACGGATTGGTATAAATCATTGACTTTTTGGCCAATTTCAGGAGTGGATCCAGAAGTAATTTTTAATATCTTATCAACTGTATGTTCTTTATCTCCAGGATTAATCCTCTCAGGTGAATAGCCTGCAAAAAAATCAACATTGAATTGTAACCCTGAAAATTTCTCTAAAACAGGCACACATTCTTCCTCAGTAACTCCTGGGTAAACAGTAGATTCATAGATAACGATATCGCCTTTTTTCAAGACAGAACCAACGGTTTCACTTGATTTATACAATGGAGTCAAATCTGGACGATTATTTTTATCAACAGGCGTTGGAACAGTAACAATAAAATAATTACAACTGGCGATGTCTTCTATTTCTGAAGTACAAAACAAACCTATTTCATTAGTATCTTTTTGTACTAGTACTTTTTTTAAAGTTTCATTATCTACTTCAAGAGTACTATCAACTCCTGATTGTAATGCTTGAACTCTAGACAAATTGATATCAAAACCTACAACTGAAAATTGGGTCGCAAACAATCGAGCCAAAGGCAAACCAACATAGCCCAAACCTATTACCGCGATTTTTATGTCTTTATTCAATTTCTTAAACTATTGTGGCTTTAAACTCCAATTACTTACAGATTCAAAAGAATATTATTTTAATCATAAAACCAAAATATTTCTTAAAATCAAGTTGGCAAATGTACTAAAAATAAGAATGCCTTTTTATCAAAAAAAACATCTTTAAAGTTAAAAAAAAAGATTTTTATTGACTTTATGCTTAAACAGCTAAAAGTCAATAAAAATCTTTTTTACAACTATCGATTTAATGTAAAAAATCACTAAAATTAGTGATGCCTTTGATAATGACAAATAAATGAATTTAACACTTATTTACTTATGACTATAGAATTTATGAGCCAACTGCTTTATATACAAATCCTATTTTTTCTAACATATTTTTATTCAAAATATTCCTACCATCGAAAATAAAAGCGGGTTTCTGCATATTGTCATAAATTCGTTGCCAATCATAATGTACAAACTCATCCCATTCAGTAAGAATGGCAATAGCATGAGCATTCTCACAAGATAAATAAGCATCGTCAAAAGAACTGATACTGCTGGCGTTAACTTCAGGCGTTCTTGTTTCTAAATAATCTAGGTCAGCCAACACTTTCTTTCTGGCAACTTTAGGATCATATACTGCAATTTTAGCCTGTTCATTGATTAAATCATCAGCAACGTATATTGCTGCAGATTCTCTGGTATCATTAGTGTCTTTTTTGAAAGCCCAACCCAAGAAGGTAATTTTTTTATCAGCAACCGTGTTATAAAGTGTCTGAACGATATTATTTGAAAAACGTCGCTTTTGATGATCATTCAAAATAATCACCTGTTCCCAATAATCAGCCACTTCATTCAATCCATAGGATTTTGCAATATAAACTAAATTCAAAATATCCTTTTGAAAACAAGATCCACCAAATCCAACGGAAGCTTTCAGAAATTTCGGCCCGATTCTACTATCCATTCCGATAGCTTTCGCTACTTCATTAATATCTGCCCCTGTTTTTTCACATAACTCTGACATCGCATTAATAGAAGATATTCTTTGAGCTAAAAAAGCATTTGCTGTTAATTTTGACAATTCTGATGACCAGACATTCGTAGTTAATATTTTTTCAGTACTTACCCAATTGGCATACACATCAACCAAAGCCTGAATTGCGTTTTGCCCTTCAACTGAAGAATCTCCTCCTATTAATATTCGGTCTGGATTCAATAAATCTTGAACTGCAGTTCCTTCTGCTAAAAACTCAGGATTTGATAGAATTTGGAATTGAACTCCGTTCCCAATGGTATCCAAAATACTCTTAATAGCTCCAGCAGTTCGTACAGGCAAAGTTGATTTTTCTACAACTATCTTATTATCTTTAGCAACTTTAGCAATCTGTCTGGCACACAATTCAATATATTTCAAATCAGCAGCCATTCCTTTCCCTTTACCATAGGTTTTAGTAGGTGTATTAACCGAAATAAAAACAACTTGAGCTTCATCAATAGCTTTATCAACTTCAGTAGAAAAAAACAAGTTTCTTCCTCTTGCTTCAGCAACTATATCACTTAAACCGGGTTCATAAATTGGAATATTATCCGTATTCTCATCATTCCAAGCTGCAATTCTTTCTGCATTTAAATCCACAACTGTCACTTGAATATGAGGACATTTTTGTGCAATAACAGCCATGGTCGGCCCACCAACATAACCTGCTCCAATGCAACAAATTTTTGTAATTTTCATATCTATATTCTTTATTCTTTATTCTTTATTCTTTATTCTTTATTCTTTATTCTTTATTCTTTATTCTTATACAAATCTGCCTTCTTACCCATTCACTACCCACATCTGATAACAGATAACAGAAATCTGCAACCTGCACCTTCTTTATTCTAAAATCTGCCTTCTTACCCCCTCACTATTCACTACCCACAACAGATAACCGAAAACAGATAACCGATAACAGATAACAGCTTACCCACTCACTTTTCACTACCCACAACAGATAACCGATAACCGAAAACAGATAACCGACAACTCACTCCCCTCGAAGACTCTCCCAATACCAACCAACTGCTTCTTTCAAGCCTTCTTGTAAAGAAAATTCAGGATTGTACCCTAAAATTGTTTTGGCTTTCTCTATACTCGCTAATGAATGTGGAATATCTCCCGCTCTATTAGGACCATACTCAATATTTATCTTTGCAATCTCAGGATCATATTCAGATAAAAATGTTTTCAAATACCCTACTAGATCATTCAATGTATTGCGATCACCATAAGCAGTATTATAAACCGTATTTATGGCTTCTGGATTTTGAGTAAGCATCACCAATTCATTCATCTGAATTACGTTGTCGATATAGGTGAAATCTCTTGAATAATTACCATCTCCGTTTATTTTCGGGCTTTCATGACGCATTAATTGCATCACAAACTTAGGTATTACGGCAGCATAAGCTCCGTTAGGATCTTGCTTTCGTCCAAAAACATTGAAATAGCGCAAACCAATAGTTTCTAATCCGTAAGTCCTGCTAAAAATTTCAGCATACAACTCATTTACATATTTTGTAATGGCATAAGGAGAAAGCGGTTTCCCTATTACTTCTTCAACTTTTGGCAACCCTACAGAATCTCCATATGTTGAAGAACTTGCGGCATAGACAAACCTTTTTACATTAGCATCTCTTGCGGCAACTAACATATTCAAAAAACCAGAAACATTAACATCATTGGTGGTAATTGGATCATTTATCGATCTTGGCACAGAACCTAATGCCGCTTGATGCAACACATAATCAACATCTTTTACAGCCAACTTACAAGTATCTAAATCTCGGATATCTCCTTCAATTAAAGTAAAATTACTATGATCAATAAAATCTTTCAGATTATGACGATGACCCGTTGCAAAATTATCCAAACAAATAACTTTATGATTCTTAGATAAAAAATAGTCACAAAGATTAGATCCAATAAAGCCAGCACCTCCCGTGATTAGAATTGTATTTCTACTATTTTCAGCCATATTATTATGATTTTTTCCTTTTTAGTATTCTTTCTAGCAATCCCTTCTTGTTATCAGCCTCATGGTAACCATTGGAGTAGTTCCCACTTCCATAACCGTATCCATAACCATAGCCTCCACCGTATTTGGCTTTATTTTCAAAACCGTTCAAAATAACGCTGGTGTTATGAAATTCTTCTCTATTTACTCTGTTATTCAATAGTGTTATCATGTCTTTTTTAGTGAAATTTTGCCTTACAATATACAAAGTAACATCACTGTATTGATCTAATTCAAGCGAATCGGCAACTAACCCCACTGGAGGCGTATCCAATATAATATAATCATACTTAGTTTTAAGTTCATCGATTAATTCCTTCATCCCATCACTCAAAATCAACTCTGAAGGATTAGGCGGAATTGGACCAGACAATATTACATCCAAATAAGGAACTTGAGTATGATTGACAATTTCGTCCAAACTTTTATCTTTAATTAAATAATTGACAACACCCACCGTATTAGACAAATTAAATTCTTCAGACAATCTTGGTTTCCTCAAATCCAACCCTACAATTACCGTTTTTTTCTCGCTTAAAGCAAATACTGTCGCTATGTTTATAGAACAAAACGTTTTTCCTTCACCACTTACCGATGAAGTTATCATCAAAGTTTTGGCGCCGGCAACATTATTTTTTTTGTATAAAAATTGAAGGGAAGATCGAATAGCCCTAAAAGATTCAGACAATGCTGACTTCGGTTTATCAAAAACAGCCAATTCACTTTTATCATGATTAACTCCAATGATACCAATTAAAGGAATAGAGGTCAATCTTCTGATATCCTCAGGATTTTGAATGGTATTACTAATAAAGAAAATAACAGTAACGACAAATAATGGCAATAATAAGCCTAAAAATAAAGCCAGAACATAATTCACACCTGTCTTTGGCCCAATAAGACCTCCACCAATGTCTTTTGCCGGATCTATAAAATGAATATCAGATAAATTAGCTGCTTTTACAATATCTGCTTCACTTCTTTTTTGCAAAAAGGTATTATAGATATTATCATTTAAGTCGTATTTCCTTTTGATTTTTATTAATTCCTGCTGATCATCAGGGAGACTCTTAATCTTACTTTCAGTTTGATTAATTTTACTTTCAACCAATGCTAAATCGTATTGTAAAGCGGCTTTGGCTGTAACAATGTTCTCTAATAAAACATTCTTTACAGCTTCCATTTGATTATCAAAATCTCTAAAAATCTTTTCACTTTTCACTGCATAAGCCATCTCAGATCTTTGAGTAGAAAGAGCAATTAATTTAGACACATTGACAACAATGTTTGGATCTTCAATCCCTGCAACTGATGGAGCAGGTAATTTTGAATAATCTACGCTGTTTTTCAAATATGATTTTAAAGAATTATAATACGTAATCTTTCTATTTATAACATCTTTCTCAGTATCAAAATCAAGAATTTTATCCGAAAACTTAGTCCCTCCTTCTCCTTCAACCTCATAAATGTTCTTACCTTTTCTAAAAGACTTTAGCTCATCACCTGTTTTTTTCAGCTGTGATTCCATCGCTATAAGCGTACTATCAATAAAATTAACTGTATTGGTTGCAAATTGATTCTTACTATCAAGTTCTCTCTTCATCAACATCTTTACAGTTGAATTGAGATACTCAACCATTCTAGCCTTGTTAGGCCCCTGCATTCCCAATGTCATGATAGAACTTCCTTTATCATCGGCTCTAACACTCAAACCTCTATAACTAGAAACCGTTCCGTCAAAATCATTAAATCGAATAAAATATTCATTCCCTTTGTATGCTCCAGGATTGTCTTTTATTTGCAATTTTAAATTTAAAAAAGGCAACGACACTTGCTGTCCTACTTTATATCTTTTAACAAATTCTCCTTCAACAACTGAAGTATTGGTATAACTATTGTCTGAATAATGAATTAATGATACTGAAGAACCTTCAAAAGGAATTCTCATTTCATATTCATTCTCACTCAAAAATTTTATTCCAATAAGTTTTCCTGCTAACTGCCCTTGTTTTTTATCAATAGTTACATAAAACGGAACGGCTCCATAGGCATCTACAAGATTATATTCGCCTTGAATTAAATAGTCAATATAAAATTGCAATTTATCTACGACTAACTCATTATGGGAACGAGATTGTAAAGTAGTCGAGATAGTCTGCATTTGGTCAGAAGCACCTCCCCAATTAAAAACTAAGTTCGTACTTGATGTAAAAAGAGGATTCGTTTCTTCTTTAACCGAAATTAAAGTTTCGATACTATAAATTTTTTCTTTACGTATATTAACCTGATAAGCATAAAGTAAAGCAATAACAACAGATATTAAAAACCACTTCCAATAACTTAAAACTTTAAGTAAAAAACCCTTAAAATCAAAACTTGGACCATTTTCAAAAACTGTAAAATCTTTAATATCTAACATATTATTGCAATTGATTTAACCTTTAAACAAAAAATAAGCGGTGGTAAATAAAGACAATAACGTAATAATTGTTGTCAAAGATTGTATTCCTGTAGTACCTGTTCCCCATGTTTTTTGTCTAAGTGGCTTTACATATATATAGTCATTGGGTTGCAAAAAATAATAGGGAGAATCCATCACATTAACATTTGTTAAGTCCAGATCTTTCATTTCAGTTCCATTGGGAGTTTTCCTAATTATGGTTACGGTTTTTCTATCCCCAGTTGTCGTTATATCTCCAGCATTGGCAATCGCTTCCATTATATTTACTTTTTCTTGGAATAATGTTTTTGTACCAGTACTACCCACTTCTCCATTTATCGTATAGCGAAAACCCGCCAGCTTTACGACAACAAAAATACTGGCATTATCTTTAAAATAATCGGCTAGCAATTGCTTTTCAATATTAATTCGCACTTCCTCTAAAGTATATCCCATAACATTCATTTCACCTAAAACCGGAATTCTAATATTCCCGTGATCATCAACAGTAAAACCATTAAAATATAAACCAGATTCTGATTGATCTAATTCGGAACCATCCGCTGATGGATTAAAAATCGAAACCAACTTAGGATCTGATGCCTTAATTGTAATACTTAATACGTCATGTGTTTGCAAACGATAAGGTTTCGATTCGACCATTGCTATTGGATCTGCGGTTGCATTATCCTTTTTTTGAAGATAAACCAAATCCTTAACAGGAATACAAGATGTAAACAAAATACTGATTAATAAAGAAATATAGATTAAATGTCTGTTCATTTGTATTTATTTGATAACAAATATAATTTTTTAGATTACTATTTAAAAAGCATTAAACTTAATAATCATTTTAATTGGTTTTTAATGATTTCTCAAAAGGTACTCTGTGTAAAATACTTCTACCAAGAGTGACTTCATCGGCGTATTCTAATTCATCTCCAACAGAAATTCCTCTAGCAATTGTTGAAACTATAATTGGTAAATCAACAATTTGTTTGTAGATATAAAAATTGGTTGTATCTCCTTCCATAGTGGAGCTCAAAGCAAAAATAATCTCCTTAATCTGACCCGACTTGGCTTTATCTACTAATGTATTAATAGTAAGCTGACTAGGCCCTACTCCATCTATTGGCGAAATTTTACCTCCTAATACATGATAAATCCCTCTAAATTGCCCTGTGTTTTCAATAGCCATTACATCCCGAATATCTTCGACCACACATATAATTTGGCGATTTCTGGCTGGGTTAGCACAAATTTCACAAACTTCACTATCCGATATATTATGACAACTATTACAATACTTGATTTCCTCACGCATGGTGACTAATGCTTGAGCAAGAAAAGTGGCTTGTTCTTTAGGTTGCTTTAAAATATGCAAAACCAATCGTAAAGCGGTTCTCTTACCAATCCCCGGCAATTGAGCCATTTCATTAACCGCTTTTTCTATTAATTTTGAAGAAAATTCCATGGGTACAAAAGTAAGCAATTTGACAAATCGTCATTTATAAATCCAAACCTATTTTGAAAGACAATACTCCTTTATTAAAACATTCTTTTTCAAGAGATAATATACAGTTTAGCGAACAATTAGTAAATAAACCCTAAACCTAATATTTATTCAAAGTCAATAATACTAATGTACAAGCTGCTTCAAACTTTATATTATTTAACTCTAATAACTGATAAAATTCAGGATTTTCTGTCCCTGGATTAAACAAAACACGTTTAGGCTTGGTTTCTACAATATAATTATAATAATCCCTTTGACGTGAAGGATTTATATACAATGAAATAGTATCAATATTTTTGACAGGAATTGCCTTGGTATTTATTTTTATTCCAGCTACTTCTCCTGAATTTTGTCCCAATGCTAAGACAGAATGCCCTTTGGCAACAAGCATTTCAATTGCTTTAAAAGCAGCTTTTTCAGGCTTGGTAGTTGCCCCAATTATTAAGGTCTTTTTATTTTTTGTCATTTTAAATCTTTATAGAAGTGCAAAAGTAATCAAAAAGGATTAAGCTCTTGCTAAATAGTTGGCTTAAAACCCAGATTCTACCATGAAATTTGAATGACTCATAAAAACAACTCAAATAGAAATATATTTATGTTTTTTTCAACTTATCGGCGTTTTTATTGAAATAAATAATAATGTAACACTTATTTAAACTTAGTTATAGAGAAAATTGTAATTTTACAATAAAAACCAAAATTGCATGGATTTATTTATTTACTTATTTATTGCTTTATTTTCTGTATTAAATCCTATTGGAACTGTACCAATCTTCGTAGGCCTAACCCAAGGCGATTCCAAACAAGAATGTTCAAGAATTTCATTATGGACATCGATAAATGTATTTCTAATTCTTATTATTTCTTTTTTTATTGGAAAATATGTTTTAAGCTTTTTTGGAATCAGTATTGATTCTCTACGAATTGCCGGAGGTTTAATTATTGTAAGTTCTGGATTTTCTTTGCTTTCAGGGCAAATTAACAAAAAGCGTGGAATCAATAAAAAAATAGAAAACGATGCACAAAAACGAAATGATATCGCCCTGACTCCATTGGCTATCCCTATGCTTGCTGGACCAGGTTCTATTTCACTACTCATTGCTTTTTACCAAGAACATCATGAGACTAACGAACTCATAATTTCTACTTTGGCCATTTTAGCAATTGCAATATCTATTTTTATTATTTTAAGAAGTGCGCATTACTTAGCAAAAATCCTCGGTGCATCAGGAATTGTTGCAATATCAAGAATTGTAGGATTTATTGTAGTAGCAATTGGAATTCAATATATTGTAGGTGCCTTAATCAACATTATTAAAAGTAATTTTTGAGACAATTAAAATAAACAATTAAAAAAGTCCAAATCTTAAATCATTGTATTTAAGATTTGGACTTTTTTAATCCTTTATATTCTAAGTTTATTCTTTTGGTAAAAAAATCTCTGCCATCATACAGCGGGCACTTCCGCCTCCGCAAGCTTCGATTGTATCTAAACTTGAACTCAAAATAGTAACATGCTCTTCCAATTGAGCAATTTGCTTTTTGGTCAAACTCTTATAAGCTGAATCACTCATTACTAAATATCTCCTATCATCTGCACCTTTTACTTCAAGCATATTCCCAGCAAAATTATTCAATTGCTCTTCAGTAATTAAAATTATTTCTTTCTCGTCGCCTCTAAGGCTATCAAGAACCATTTTTCGTTCTTTTTTGTCATCAATACAATCTGCACAAATAACGGCAAAGGTATCTCCAATACACATCATAACATTAGTATGATAAATTAATTTTCTTTCGCCATTTACGGTATGAAACGCTTCAAAAATTACTGGAGTAAATTCAAAATCTTCACAAAATTCAATAAACAATTCTTCATCAGCCCTTGGAGAAAGAGCACAATATGCTTTGGCATTTTCTCTATCTAATAATAAACTCCCTGTGCCTTCAAGAAAAAAACCATCATCTTCGGCAGAAGTATAATCCATTATATTATTAATTACAAAACCTTTTTCTTCCAAAATATCTAGAATATCTTCTCGCCTTTCCAAACGTCTATTCTCAGCAAACATGGGATAAAGAGCAACATCCCCATTATCATGAAAGGAAACCCAATTGTTTGGAAAAATACTATCCGGAGTATCTGCATCCGCAACATCATCAACAACCGTTACATCAACTCCAACCGCTCTAAGCTTCTCGACAAAAGCATCAAATTCCTGTTGCGCTTTTGCATTAACTGTTGCAGGCAAAAGACCTTCTAAAACTTTTTGATAATAATTATTTACCGCCGTTTGCTCGTTCATTCTAAAAGCAACTGGACGAATCATCAAAATGGAGTTTGTTGTTTGTGTCATATTTTTTTGTTTTATAGTTCTAAAATCTATTGTCTAAAGTTAAACAATAAAACTCAAAACATAATGTTAATCTCGTATTAAAGGTAAAGTAGAACATCTTAACAACCCTTCTTGCTTGGCAATTTCAGCATAAGGAATTTCCTCTACCACAAATCCATTCGATCTCAACCAGTTATTCAATCTTGTAAAGTTTTTTTCAGAAACCACTACATTAGTATCAATTGAAAACACATTAGAATTCATATTATACATTTCTTCCCTTGTAATATGAAACAAATTTTCTTTCCCAAAAAGATCTACCAAAAACATATAATCTGCCTCTTCTCTGAATCCTCTTTTATAAATAATACCTTTATTTTCTCCAACAGGCTGAAAACAACAATCTAAGTGCAAAGCATTATCACGAGCTTCTATCTTAGACTTGACTAAATCAAATTCCTTTACTTTTTTATTAGGAAACAGCTCTTTAATAAAATTCACACCATGTAAATTGGTTCTGGCAGTAATGTAATTAGCATAGTCACTACCTTTATAAGTTCCTACAAAGACATAATCTTTCCAAAGCATTACATCTCCTCCTTCTATATGAACCTTCTCTGGAGGTCTCACAACTTTTGATGGATTTATTTGATCGATTATATACTGAATAGCATCCAACTCTCTTTCACGATCAGGTAAAATATTAGATTTTACAAAAACATCATCAATTACAAATCCGATATCCCTTGCAAATATCTGATTGTAATTTTCAATCAACTCTGGACGTAAAACTGTTACCCCATACTTTTTAAAAACAGAATCAAATGCATTCATTTCAAATACCATATCAGCCTCAACTGGATAAGTATTAGCCAAAATATGCTCTAATGACTTAGGATCATAAGCTTCTTCAATTTTGGGAGTAGGCCCATTACTCACCGCTGAACCTAATACAACAGTCCTCAATCGAGAAGTTTCATTTTTAACATTCAACTCTAACATTGTTATTTTTTTTTGAATCAAAGATAAAAAAAAAGCTTCACTGTAAAAGTGAAGCTTTCATAATCTATAAGTAAAATTACTATTTAACGTATTCTCTTAAAGGATACCCAGTATAAACCTGTCTTGGTCTTCCAATTGGTTCCTTGTTTTCTCTCATTTCTTTCCATTGAGCAATCCATCCTGGTAATCTTCCAATAGCGAATAATACAGTAAACATATCTGTTGGAATCCCTAAAGCCCTATAAATGATACCTGAATAAAAATCAACATTTGGATATAAATTTCTTGATTTGAAATACTCATCTTCCAAAGCAGCAGCTTCTAATTTTTTAGCAATTTCAAGAATAGGATCATTAACTCCTAAAGTTGAAAGTACTTCATCAGCAGCTTTTTTGATAATTTTTGCTCTAGGGTCAAAGTTTTTATAAACTCTATGTCCAAATCCCATCAATCTAAAAGGATCGTTTTTATCTTTCGCTTTCGCTAAATATTTATCAGCATCACCACCATTGGCATGTATCTCTTCTAACATCTCAAGAACAGCTTGATTAGCACCTCCATGCAAAGGCCCCCATAAAGCTGAAACTCCTGCAGATATTGAAGCAAAAAGACCAGCATGAGAAGAACCCACCATTCTAACTGTAGAAGTTGAACAGTTTTGTTCATGATCAGCATGAAGAATAAATAATTTATCTAAAGCATCGATAACAATTTGATTAGCAACATAAGGTTCTGTAGGTAATTTAAACATTAAGCTTAAAAAATTCTCCACATATCCAATTGTATTATCGTAATAATTCAATGGATAACCCATACTTTTTCTATAAGTCCAAGTAGCAATTACCAAGAATTTTGCAATAGTTTTACAAACTGCATCATACATATCTTTTTCATTACTTGCATCAACAGATTTAGGATTAAACGCCGTTAAAGCACTAGTCAAAGCAGACAATACTCCCATCGGATGAGCTGTTCTTGGAAATCCATCCAAGATAATCTTCATTTCCTCACTAACTAAAGTATGTTTTCTAATATCATTTTCAAATTGTCTTAATTTTTCATCAGAAGGTAATTCTCCAAAAATTATTAAATAGGAAACTTCTAAAAAATGAGATTTCTCAGCCAGATCTTCAATTGAATATCCTCTATAACGTAAAATACCAAGCTCTCCATCTAAAAAGGTAATTTCACTTTTACAAGCTCCAGAATTTTTATATCCTGGATCAAGTGTAATAACACCTGACATATCACGTAATTTACTAATATCTACAGCTGCCTCATTTTCACTTCCTACTATAACTGGAAGCTCAAACTTATTACCGTCGATTTCTAATATTGCTATTTTTGACATATTATTTAAGAAATATAATTTAATTTATAATTTACCAAAACTAAGGAATTCCCCATTAATTTAAAAACTAATTAAACATTGAATTTGTTAAAAATTCAAAAAAAAAGCCATTCATCGATGATGAATGGCTTAATTATCGTAAATTCATTACAATTATTTTATTTTGAAGGCCTTTTTTCCAGGGAAATATGCAGAATTCGCTAATTCCTCCTCAATTCTTAACAATTGATTGTATTTTGCCATACGATCAGAACGTGAAGCTGATCCAGTTTTAATTTGACCACAGTTTAAAGCTACCGCTAAATCAGCAATCGTATTATCTTCAGTCTCTCCTGAACGGTGAGACATTACTGAAGTATAACCTGCATTTTTAGCCATATTTACCGCTGCAATTGTTTCAGTCAAAGTCCCAATTTGATTTACTTTAATCAAAATTGAATTTGCAATACCTTTTTCAATTCCAGTTGACAAACGTTCAACATTCGTCACAAATAAATCATCACCTACTAATTGAGTTTTAGTTCCGATTTTCTCTGTTAACAATTTCCATCCATCCCAGTCATTTTCATCCATTCCATCTTCAATAGAGATAATTGGATATTTTGTAGCTAATTCAGTTAAATAATCAACTTGCTCAGCAGAAGTTCTAATTTTTCCAGTAGCCCCTTCAAATTTAGAATAATCGTATTTTCCATCAGCATAAAACTCTGAAGCAGCACAATCTAAAGCAACCATAATTTCGTCTCCGAAAGAATAACCAGCTTTCTCAACTGCTAATTTGATAGTATCCAAAGCATCTTCTGTACCACCAGCCAAGTTTGGAGCAAAACCTCCTTCATCACCAACAGCTGTACTCAAACCTCTATCGTGTAATACTTTTTTAAGATTGTGGAAAATCTCAGTTCCCATTTGCATTGCATGTGTAAAAGATGTTGCTTTTACTGGGAAAATCATAAACTCTTGAAATGCGATTGGTGCATCAGAATGTGAACCTCCATTGATGATGTTCATCATAGGAACTGGTAATGTATTTGCAGAAACACCACCAACATATCTATATAATGGTAAACCTAATTCGTTAGCAGCCGCTTTTGCGACAGCAAGAGAAACTCCTAAAATAGCGTTTGCCCCTAAATTAGCTTTATTTGGTGTACCATCTAGGTCAATCATAATTTGATCGATCAAGTTTTGTTCAAAAACTGATGTTCCAACTAATTCTTCAGCAATTTTTGTATTTACATTTTCAACTGCCTTCAAAACACCTTTTCCTAAGAAAGATTTTCCTCCGTCACGTAATTCAACAGCTTCGAATTTACCTGTTGATGCTCCTGATGGAACCGCTGCTCTTCCTAAAACTCCGTTTTCTGTTATTACATCAACTTCTACCGTAGGATTACCTCTTGAATCAAAAATTTGTCTTGCGTGAATCTTAACAATAATACTCATTATTCTTATTTTTTATGTTATTAATTTGTATTTTAATCAAAATTAAGTAAAAAAATTCATTAGTCTTTACATCAAAACGTTAATATATAATTATTTATTAACGATAACGTTTTAGTCTTATGCCGATTTGATGTTTTCAATAAACTGATCAAAAAGATAAGAAGAATCATGTGGCCCTGGGCTTGCTTCAGGATGATATTGCACAGAAAAACAATTCTTATTTTTCATTCTCATACCTGCTACAGTTTCATCATTTAAATGTAAATGTGTAATTTCCAAATCAGGGTGTTGATCTAATTCTTCTTTATTTACAGCAAAACCATGATTTTGTGAAGTAATCTCACCTTTACCTGTAATAATGTTTTTTACTGGATGATTAATTCCTCTATGCCCGTTGAACATTTTATAGGTTGAAACACCATTTGCTAAAGCAATAACTTGATGTCCTAAACAAATACCAAACAATGGTTTATTATTTTGAAGTATCTCTTTAGCAACTTGAATTGCGTTTTCCAAAGGATCTGGATCCCCTGGCCCATTAGACAAGAAGAAACCATCTGGATTAAATGAAGCCAATTCAGAATAAGGAGTATTATAAGGGAAAACTTTTATAAAACAATCTCTCTTAGCCAAGTTTCGAAGAATATTCTCTTTTATCCCTAAATCTAAAGCTGCAATTTTATAAGTAGCATTTTCATTACCATAGAAATAAGGTTCTAAAGTAGAAACTTTAGAGGCTAACTCTAACCCTTTCATATCAGGAACTTCAGCCAATAAAGCTTTCAATTCTTCAATAGGAGTATCATCAGTACAAATAACAGCATTCATAGCTCCATTATCTCGAATGTAACTAACTAATGCACGTGTATCAACATCAGAAATACAAATTAAATTTTGTTTAATAAAATAGTCCTCTAAACTGCCTGATGAATCAGTTCTTGAATAATTAAAACTAAAATTTTTACAAATCAACCCAGCAATTTTTATACTACTAGATTCAACTTCTTTATCATTTACTCCATAATTCCCAATATGAGCATTTGTAGCAACCATTAGCTGACCAAAATAAGAAGGGTCAGTAAAAATCTCTTGATAACCCGTCATACCGGTATTAAAACAAACTTCACCAAATGTTTTTCCAGTAATCCCAATAGACTTACCGTGGAATATAGTTCCGTCACTTAATAAAAGAATAGCGCTTTTTCGTGTTGTATATTTCATATGTAATTTAATATTGTGCAAATTTAAATTTTTAAAACAGTGGAAGCAATGTTTTTTATCATTAATTCGATCAAATTGAAACGACAAGTAATAGCGTAACAAAATGCCAATAAAATGTTTTAAAAACTTCTTTAAAAAGAATAAGCCTTCAAAATAAATTTTTAAACTAAAAAAAAAAGGATAAACTATAAATAGCTTATCCTTTAATATTATTGAATTATTATTTTCATAATTATTCAGCTGCATCAGTAGTTGGTTCAGCTTCAGCAGCCGGAGCTTCAGTAGCTTCTTCTGCTTTTTTAGCTTTTCCACCACGACGGCTTTTTGCTTTTTTAACTTCTTTTTTACCTCCGTTGTAAAGCTCATTGAAATCTACTAATTCGATCATTGCCATATCAGCATTATCTCCTAAACGATTTCCAACTTTGATGATACGAGTGTATCCTCCTGGACGGTCACCTACTTTAGCTGCAACATCTCTGAACAAGTCAGTTACTGCATATTTACTACGTAAGTAAGCAAAAACGATACGACGATTGTGAGTAGTATCAGATTTTGATTTTGTTATAAGCGGCTCAACGAATTGTTTAAGCGCTTTAGCTTTAGCAACAGTAGTGTTAATACGTTTGTGCTCGATAAGAGAACAAGCCATATTAGCCAACATAGAACTTCTATGTGCAGTCTGTCTGCTTAAGTGATTGAATTTTTTTCCGTGTCTCATGACGTTTTTTTTTAAACCCTCATCTTGCTACTATCCTCTATGGAGAGCAAAATATGAGTAATTTATTCTTTATCTAGTTTGTATTTTGCTAAATCCATTCCGAAAGTCAAATTTTTAATAGCAACTAGTTCATCTAGTTCTGTTAAAGATTTTTTACCGAAATTACGGAATTTCATTAGGTCATTTTTATTGAACGATACTAAATCACCAAGTGTATCAACTTCAGCCGCTTTCAAACAATTTAATGCTCTAACAGAAAGATCCATATCAACAAGCTTAGTTTTAAGCAATTGTCTCATGTGCAATGACTCTTCATCATATGATTCTGTTTGTGCAATTTCATCAGCCTCAAGTGTAATTCTTTCATCAGAAAACAACATGAAATGGTGAATTAAAACTTTTGCAGCTTCAGTAAGAGCATCTTTAGGATTGATAGAACCATCAGTTTTGATTTCAAAAACTAATTTTTCATAATCTGTTTTTTGCTCTACACGGAAGTTTTCAATTGCATACTTTACATTTTTTACCGGAGTAAAAATTGAGTCAGTAAATATAGTTCCTATTGCAGCATTTTGTTTTTTGTTTTCTTCAGCAGGAACATATCCTCTACCTTTTTCGATAGTTAAATCGAAATTCAGTTTAATTTTACTATCTAAATTACAGATAACAAGTTCTGGATTCAAAACTTGGAAACCTGAAATAAATTTTTGAAAATCTCCAGCTGTTAATTGGTCTTTACCTGAAACAGAAATAGTAACTGATTCATTATCGATATCTTCAATTTGACGTTTGAAACGTACTTGTTTAAGATTAAGGATAATTTCGGTAACGTCTTCAACAACTCCTGAAATAGTAGAAAACTCATGATCTACACCTTCAATGCGAACAGATGTAATTGCATAACCTTCTAATGCTGAAAGCAAAACTCTTCTAAGTGCATTACCAACGGTCAATCCATATCCAGGTTCTAAAGGTCTAAATTCAAATTTACCTTCAAAATCGGTTGAATCGATCATGATAACTTTATCGGGCTTCTGAAAATTAAATATTGCCATAAATTTCGACTAAGTCAATTATTATTTGTTGTACAACTCTACGATTAATTGTTCTTTAATGTTTTCTGGAATTTGCAATCTTGCAGGTACAGAAACAAATGTTCCTTCTTTAAGATCTTGATTCCAAGTAATCCATTCATAAACATGACTTGAATTAGATAAAGAACGTTCGATAGCCTCTAAAGATTTAGATTTTTCACGAACAGCAACTTTATCACCTGGCTTAAGGTGGTAAGATGGAATATTTACCACTTCACCATTTACAGTGATGTGTCTGTGAGAAACGATTTGACGTGCACCTCTTCTAGATGGAGCAATCCCCATTCTAAAAACTACATTATCTAATCGTGCTTCACATAATTGTAACAACACTTCACCAGTTACACCTTTAGTAGCTGATGCTTTTTCGAATAAATTTCTGAATTGTTTTTCTAAAATTCCATAAGAATATTTAGCTTTTTGCTTTTCCATTAACTGAACAGCATACTCAGATTTTTTTCCTCTTTTTTTAGCCATCCCGTGTTGTCCAGGAGGATAATTTCTTTTTTCGAATGCTTTATCGTCTCCGAAAATTGCTTCGCCGAATTTACGTGCGATTCTTGTACTTGGACCAGTATATCTTGCCATTTTAAAAAAATTTAAGGTAGAGATTATGAATTCAGGTCTTATCCTCCGATAATCTTTATTCTACCTTTATTATACTATAATTTGTTTGAGTATTATACTCTACGTCTTTTAGGAGGACGACATCCGTTGTGAGGCATTGGAGTAACATCAATAATTTCTGTAACTTCAATTCCACCATTATGCAAAGAACGGATAGCAGACTCACGCCCGTTTCCTGGTCCTTTTACATAAACTTTAACTTTTTTAAGTCCAGCCTCAAGAGCTACTTTACTACAATCTTCTGCTGCCATTTGAGCTGCGTATGGAGTGTTCTTTTTAGAACCTCTAAAACCCATTTTACCAGCTGAAGACCAAGAAATAACTTCACCTTTTTTGTTAGTCAAAGAAATAATGATGTTATTGAAGGTAGCAGAAATATGAGCCTCTCCCGTTGATTCAACGATAACTTTACGTTTTTTTGCAGTTGCTTTAGCCATATTACTTATTATTTAGTTGCTTTTTTCTTGTTAGCAACAGTTTTTCTTTTACCTTTTCTTGTTCTAGAGTTGTTTTTAGTTCTTTGTCCTCTTAATGGAAGACCAGATCTGTGACGAATACCTCTATAACATCCAATATCCATTAAACGTTTGATGTTCAAAGAAACTTCAGAACGTAATTCTCCTTCAATTTTGAATGCAGATACCGCTTCACGAATTGCTCCGATCTCGTCATCATTCCAATCTTGAACTTTTTTATCTTGGCTAACTTGAGCTTTCTCTAAAATCTCAATTGCTCTACTTTTTCCTAATCCAAAGATATAGGTAAGTGCAATAACACCTCTTTTGTTTTTTGGGATATCTACCCCTGCTATTCTTGCCATAATTATCCTTGTCTTTGTTTAAATCTAGGATTCTTTTTGTTGATTACGTATAATCTTCCTTTTCTACGTACGATAATGCACTCGGCACTTCTCTTTTTTACTGATGCTCTAACTTTCATAGTGTGAATATCCTTTAATATCTATAAGTAATTCTTGCTTTCGACAAATCATAAGGACTCATTTCTAGTTTCACTTTATCACCAGGTAATAATTTGATGTAATGCATTCGCATTTTACCAGAAATATGAGCAATTACAATATGTCCATTTTCTAACTCTACACGGAACATCGCATTTGATAATGCTTCAATGATTGATCCGTCTTGTTCTATTGCTGATTGTTTTGCCATAAATTAAGCTACTGCTTTTCTATTTTTACCACTTTTCATCAATCCATCGTAATGTTTATTCAACAAGTACGAATTAATTTGTTGAATAGTATCTATTGCAACTCCAACCATAATTATCAATGAAGTCCCTCCAAAAAACATAGCCCAAGATTGTTGAACATCCATAACACTTACAACAATGGCTGGGAACACAGCTATTAAAGCAAGAAATAAAGACCCTGGAAAAGTTATTAAAGACATCACTTTGTCAAGATAATCTGAAGTCTCAACACCTGGTCGAATACCTGGTATAAAACCTCCACTTCTTTTTAAATCGTCAGACATCTTATTAGTAGGAACTGTAATTGCAGTATAAAAGAATGTAAATACAACTATTAAAGTTGCAAATAAGAAATTATACCAAAATCCAAACATGTTACTAAAAGCACCAACAATAGATTGAGAAGCATCTGATTTAGACAAACCAGCAACAGCAGCAGGAATAAACATAATTGCTTGTGCAAATATAATTGGCATTACACCAGATGCATTAAGCTTTAATGGAATCCATTGTCTGTTACCACCCATCATATCTTGTTCGAAATCACCAGACGTTGTACGACGAGCATACTGTACTGGAATTTTTCTAACTGCCATAACAAGCAATACACAAGAAATAATTACAAGTAACCAGATAATAATTTCAACAACCAATAACATTGGTCCTCCATTATTATTAGTAACTCTTGTTGTAAATTCTTGAATAAAAGCTTGAGGTAACCTAGCCAAAATACCAACCATTATCAAAAGAGATATTCCATTTCCAATACCTTTATCAGTAATTTTTTCTCCTAACCACATGGCAAAAATAGTACCTGTAACTAAGATAATAACTGATGAAAATAAAAATTCAAAAGAATTAAATCCTAAAATAAAAGCTGAACTAGGTAAAGTTCTGTAAAGATTGTAGATATAAGTTGGTCCTTGTACTAAAGTAATAACTATAGTTAACCAACGGGTAATTTGATTGATTTTCTTTCTACCACTCTCTCCATCACTTTGTAGTTTTTGCAAATAAGGAATAGCAATTCCCATAAGTTGCACAACAATAGATGCAGAAATGTAAGGCATAATTCCTAAAGCAAAAACTGAAGCTTTAGAAAATGCACCCCCGGTAAACATGTCCAGAATAGATCCTAATCCATTTTTTGTTTGCCCAGCTAATCCAGTTAATTGAGTTGCGTCAATTCCAGGTAGCGTAACGTGAGCACCAAAACGATAAACTAAAAGTAGACCTAAAGTAATTAAAATTCTATTCTTTAGTTCTTCTATTTTCCAAACATTACTTATTGATTCAATAAATTTCTTCATCTTAATTGCAGGAATTACATGATTACCGCCTCTCCCCCAGCAGCTTCAATAGCAGCTTTTGCAGTAGCAGTAAATTTGTGAGCAGTTACTTTTAATTTTGCTTTCAATTCTCCTCTACCTAAAATCTTAACGATTTCATTTTTAGTAGCAAGACGATTAGCCACATAAACTGTCATATCAACAGTATCTGTAATTACTCCATTATCAACTAATAATTGAAGAGTATCAAGATTAACACCTTCGTATTCTTTACGATTGATGTTAGTGAAACCAAACTTAGGTACACGTCTTTGAAGTGGCATTTGTCCTCCTTCAAAACCAATCTTTTTAGAATAACCAGAACGAGATTTTGCTCCTTTGTGTCCACGTGCAGCGGTACCACCTTTTCCAGAACCTTCACCTCTACCTAATCTTTTATTTTGATTGTGTGTAGAACCCTCAGCAGGTTGTAAGTTACTTAAATTCATAACAGTATTTGTTATTTAGCTTCTTCAACAGAAACTAAGTGTTTAACTTTATTTATCATACCAAGGATCGCAGGATTTGAATCATGCTCTACAACTTGTCCCATTTTACGTAAACCTAAAGCTTCTAAACCTCTTTTTTGAGTAAGAGGACAGTTGATTTTGCTACGTACTTGTTTTACTAATAATTTAGCCATAATTTCCTTAAATTAACCTTTAAAAACTTTCTCTAAAGAAACTCCTCTTTGTTTTGCAACAGTATGAGCACTTCTCATTTGCAATAAAGCATCAAAAGTTGCTTTTACTACGTTGTGAGGATTTGAAGATCCTTGTGATTTTGATAATACATCATGAATTCCTACTGATTCAAGAACTGAACGAACAGCTCCACCAGCAATAACTCCTGTACCATGAGACGCAGGAATTAAAAATACACGTGCACCACCAAATTTACCTTTTTGTTCGTGAGGAACTGATTGTCCATTCAAAGGAATTTTTACTAAATTTTTCTTAGCATCTTCTACTGCTTTCGCAATTGCTTCAGAAACGTCTTTAGATTTTCCTAATCCATGACCAACAACTCCATTTTCATCACCTACAACTACAATAGCAGAAAAACCAAAAGCTCTACCTCCTTTTGTAACCTTAGTAACACGATTTACACTCACCAAACGGTCTTTTAATTCAAGACCACTAGGTTTTACTAACTCTATATTTTTGTATTTAGACATAATATATTAGAATTTAAGTCCAGCCGCTCTTGCGCCTTCCGCTAATGATTTAATACGACCGTGGTATAAATATCCTCCTCTATCGAAAGTTACTTCACTTATACCAGCTTTTAAAGCTTTCTCTGCAACAAGTTTCCCAACTGCAGTAGCAACTTCAACATTCGTACCGTTTCCTATTTCTTTTTCTCTTGAAGAAGCAGCTAATATAGTAACTCCATTTACATCATCAATCAATTGAGCGTAAATTTCTTTGTTACTTCTAAAAACAGATAGTCTCGGTTTAGTAGCTATACCACTAATCGTTTTTCTAATTCTGAATCTAATACGTTGTCTTCTTTCAGGTTTTGTTAATGACATAATCTTATTTTTTAAGCTGATTTACCTGCTTTTCTTCTTAATACTTCACCTACAAATTTAACACCTTTTCCTTTATATGGCTCTGGTCTACGGAAACCTCTGATTTTCGCAGCTACTTGACCTAAAAGTTGTTTGTCAAATGATGTTAATTTTACGATTGGATTCTTACCTTTTTCAGAGATAGTTTCCAATTTAACTTCTGGAGCTATTTCTAAAATAATGTTGTGAGAAAATCCAAGAGCTAAATCTAATTTTTGACCTTGATTTGAAGCTCTATAACCAACTCCTACCAATTCTAATTCTTTAGTAAAACCATCTGTTACCCCTATAATCATATTGTTGATTAAAGATCTGTACAAACCGTGTTTTGCTCTTTGGTCTTTATGATCAGAAGATCTTTCTACTAGAACCTGATCTCCTTCAACTTTAACAGTTACGTCCGAAAACTCCTGAGATAGCTGACCGTTCTTTCCTTTTACTGTAATAATACCATTTTCAACTGTAATAGTTACACCTGCTGGTATTGTTACTGGGCTTTTACCTATTCTTGACATCTTATATAGTCTTTAAAATTAGTATACGTAACAAATTACTTCTCCACCTACATTTAATTGCTTAGCTTGTTTCCCAGTCATTAGACCTTTTGAAGTTGAAACAATTGCAATTCCTAATCCGTTAAGGATTCTTGGCAATTTAGAAGCACCTGCATACTTACGTAAACCTGGTTTACTAATTCTTTGGATATCTTTGATTACAGGCTCTTTAGTATCTTTATCATACTTTAAAGCAATTTTGATAGACCCTTGTACAGAGTTATCTTCAAATTTGTAACTTAAGATATAACCTTGATCAAATAAGATCTTTGTTATTTCTTTTTTTAGATTAGATGCTGGAATTTCGACAACTTTGTGGTTTGCAGCCACAGCGTTTCTAACTCTCGTCAAATAATCTGCAATTGGATCTGTATACATATATGTATAAAATTGTGGTTTTGGTATTCTTATCGGACCTTCCGAAAGAACCTGAAACCATTAAACTCATTAATTAATCAACAGATAGTTGTCAATTTACCGACAAAAATCCGGCAAACTTACAACTATCTGTTGAAATATCAAAATCGCAAATAATATTTATTACCAGCTTGCTTTTTTAACACCTGGAATTAGTCCATTATTAGCCATTTCACGAAAAGTAACACGTGAAATTCCGAATTGACGCATATACCCTCTAGGTCTTCCTGTTAATTTACAACGGTTGTGCAAACGAACTGGTGAAGCATTTTTCGGTAATTTTTGCAAACCTTCGTAATCTCCAGCTTCTAACAAAGCTTTTCTTTTCTCAGCATACTTAGCTACCGTTTTTTCTCTCTTAACCTCACGGGCTTTCATTGATTCTTTAGCCATATCTTAATTCTTTTTAAAAGGTAAACCTAATTCAGCCAACAATGACTTTGCTTCTTTATCTGTTTTTGCAGTAGTAACAAAAGAAATGTCCATTCCAGATATTTTATTTACTTTGTCAATATCAATTTCTGGGAAAATGATTTGCTCTAAAACACCTAAATTATAGTTTCCTCTACCATCAAAACCAGTTGCTTTAATACCACTGAAATCTCTAACACGTGGTAAGGCAGAAGTAATAAGTCTATCTAAAAACTCATACATTCTTTCTCCTCGCAAAGTAACTTTTGCTCCAATCGGCATCCCTTTTCTCAATTTGAAAGACGCAACGTCTTTCTTTGAAATTGTAGATACTGCTTTTTGTCCAGTAATCTTAGTTAATTCATCAACTGCATAGTCAATTAATTTTTTATCAGATACTGCTGCACCAACTCCTTTACTCAAAACGATTTTTTCCAATTTTGGAACTTGCATTACGTTTGTGTAACCGAATTCTTCTTTAAGAGCAGAGATAACTCTACTCTTATATTCTTCTTTTAGTCTAGGTATATATGCCATTACTATAGTACTTGATTAGATTTTTTTGAAAATCTTACTTTCTTATCTCCTTCAACTCTAATACCTACTCTTGTTGCTTCCTTAGTTTTAGGATCAATAAGTGATATGTTAGATATTTGAATAGAAGCTTCTTTTTTTACAATACCACCTTGAGGGTTTTTAGCACTTGGTTTCGTATGTTTAGAAACTAAGTTTACACCTTCAACAATTGCTTTGTTTTTCTCACGGTAAACACGTAAAACTTTACCTTCAGCACCTTTATGGTCTCCAGCAATTACTCTTACGATGTCTCCTGATTTTATTTTTAGCTTTATCATCTTAAAACGAATTAAAGCACTTCTGGTGCTAATGATACAATTTTCATGAATTGTTTTTCACGAAGTTCTCTTGCAACCGGACCAAAAACACGAGTTCCTCTCATTTCTCCTGCAGCATTCAAAAGAACACATGCATTATCATCGAAACGGATATAAGAACCATCAGCTCTTCTCACTTCTTTTTTGGTACGTACAACAACTGCAGTTGAAACAGCACCCTTTTTAACGTTTCCGTTAGGTGTTGCGTCTTTAATTGATACTACAATCTTGTCTCCAACAGAGGCATACCTTCTTTTGGTACCTCCTAAAACACGGATAGTTAAAACTTCTTTAGCTCCTGTGTTATCTGCTACTTTTAGTCTTGATTCTTGTTGTACCATAATTATTTAGCTCTTTCTAGGATTTCAACTAATCTCCAACATTTTGATTTACTCAAAGGACGCGTTTCGCTAATTCTTACAGTATCTCCAATGTTACAGTCGTTTGTTTCGTCATGTGCCACAAATTTCTTTGTTTTCAACACGAACTTACCGTATAATGGGTGTTTTACTTTAGTTACTTGAGCAACTACAATGGATTTATCCATTTTGTTTGAAGTAACAACCCCAATTCTTTCTTTTCTTAAATTTCTTTTTTCTTCCATCTTTCAGCAGAATACAATTATTGTAACTCTCTTTTAGTAAGTTCTGTAGCTAATCTAGCAACTGTTCTTCTTACACTTCTAATTTGAAGTGGGTTCTCAATTGGAGAAATAGCGTGAGCCATTTTTAGATCAGCATATGCCTTCTTAGTTTGGCTAAGTTTTTCTTGCAACTCCGCTGCAGAAAGATCTTTTATTTCTGATTGTTTCATAATATAATATAGATTATGCTTCGAAATCTCTAGCAATAACGAACTTAGTTTTTACTGGAAGCTTTTGAGCTGCAAGACGTAACGCCTCTTTAGCAACTGACAAAGGAACTCCTCCAACTTCAAACATAATTCTTCCGGGTTTAACAACGGCAGCCCAATATTCAACGGCACCTTTACCTTTACCCATACGTACCTCAAGAGGTTTCTTAGTGATAGGTTTATCTGGAAATATTTTAATCCATAATTGTCCTTCTCTTTTCATGTAACGAGTTGCAGCGATACGTGCAGCTTCGATTTGACGAGAGGTTAAGAACATTCCATCTTCATGTACAGATTTAATTCCAAACATTCCATTTGAAAGTTCATGCCCTCTTTGAGAATTCCCTTTCATTTTACCTTTTTGTACCTTACGGTATTTTGTTCTTTTAGGCTGTAACATTTTTCTTTAATTTAAAAATTACTTTCTTTTACGAGCGTCTGATTTACCACCTTTGTTAAAAGGTTTTCTATCTCCTCTTGGAGAATCGCCACCTTTACCGCTAGCTTGTTTTTTGTCCATTCCAGCAAGTGGAGAAAGATCTCTCTTTCCGTAAACTTCACCTTTCATGATCCATACTTTGATACCCATTCTACCATAAGTAGTATGTGCTTCAGCCAAAGCATAATCAATATCAGCTCTGAAAGTTGATAGAGGAATTCTACCTTCTTTGAAACCTTCTGAACGAGCCATCTCTGCACCATTCAAACGACCAGAAATCAAAACTTTGATACCCTCAGCGTTCATACGCATAGAAGCAGCAATAGCCATTTTGATTGCACGTCTGTAAGAAATACGGCTTTCGATTTGACGACAGATACTTGTAGCCACTAAATAAGCATCAAGTTCAGGTCTTTTGATTTCAAAGATGTTGATTTGAACCTCTTTGTCAGTAATTTTCTTAAGTTCTTCTTTTAACTTGTCTACCTCTTGCCCACCTTTTCCGATAATAATACCAGGTCTAGCAGTAGTGATAGTAACGGTTACAAGTTTCAAAGTTCTCTCGATGATTACTTTTGATACACTAGCTTTTGATAAACGAGCATGGATGTACTTTCTGATTTTTTGATCTTCGGCTAATTTATCACCGTAATCATTTCCACCATACCAGTTTGAGTCCCATCCTCTGATGATACCAAGTCTATTTCCAATTGGATTTGTCTTTTGTCCCATGCTGCTTAAGAATTGCTTTGTGTGTTATTGATAGCTCCAAGCACGATTGTTACGTGATTAGAACGTTTTCTTATTCTGTGTGCACGACCTTGTGGAGCTGGACGAAGTCTTTTTAACATCATTCCACCATCTACTCTGATCTCTTTAACAAATAATCCAGCCTCTTCTAAATTACCTTCACTATTTTTTTGCTCCCAGTTATTGATTGCAGATAATAATAGTTTTTCTAATTTTCTTGAAGCTTCTTTAGAACTGAATCTTAAAATGTTAAGTGCTCTTTCTACCTTCTGACCTCTTACCAAGTCCGCTACTAAGCGCATTTTTCTAGGTGAAGTAGGGCAGTTATTCAATTTCGCGAAAGCAATAGACTTATTAGCCTCTTTTCTCGCATCTGCTGTTTCTCTTTTACGAACTCCCATTGCTTCTTATTTTTTACCTTTATTTTTTGCTCCAGCATGACCTCTAAAAGATCTAGTTGGTGAAAATTCTCCTAATTTGTGACCTACCATGTTTTCTGTTACGTAAACTGGTACAAATTGACGACCGTTATGAACTGCGATAGTTTGTCCAACAAAGTCTGGAGTAATCATAGAAGCTCTAGACCAAGTCTTTACTACTCCTTTATTACCACCTGCAATGTTTTCTTCAACTTTCTTTTCTAACTTATAATGAACGAAAGGTCCTTTTTTTAATGAACGTGCCATATCTTATTATTTCTTTCTACGTTCTACAATGTACTTGTTACTCGGGTTTTTCTTAGAACGAGTTCTATAACCTTTAGCAGGTATACCGTTTCTAGAACGTGGATGTCCACCAGATGAACGTCCTTCACCACCACCCATTGGGTGATCAACAGGGTTCATTGCAACAGGTCTTGTTCTAGGTCTTCTACCCAACCATCTTGTTCTACCTGCTTTTCCAGATACAACTAATTGGTGGTCAGAATTAGATACTGCTCCAATTGTAGCTGAACAAGTCAACAAGATTAATCTTGTTTCACCTGAAGGCATTTTAATCGTTGCATATTTTCCATCTCTTGCCATTAATTGAGCAAATGTTCCAGCAGAACGAGCGATTACAGCTCCTTGTCCTGGTCTCAATTCAATACAAGATATAACAGTTCCCAAAGGAATTCTGCTTAATGGTAAAGTATTACCAATTTCAGGTTGAGCTTCTGGTCCAGAAACTACTTTCTGACCAACTTTCAATCCGTTTTGAGCAATAATATATGTTTTCTCACCATCAGCATAAGCTAATAAAGCGATAAACGCAGTACGATTTGGATCGTATTCGATTGATTTCACTGTAGCTGGAATTGCTTCTTTTGTACGTTTGAAATCAATAATACGATATCTCTGCTTGTGACCACCACCCGTATAACGCATGGTCATCTTTCCTTGACTATTTCTACCTCCAGAGTTTTTTATCGGCGCTATCAAAGAGCGTTCCGGCTTATCAGTTGTAATGGCGTCATAACCATTCACAACTCTAAATCGCTGACCTGCGGTAATAGGTTTTAATTTTCTTACTGACATTTTATCTTAGATATTGTTGTAAAAATCAATTGTTTCTCCTTCTTGTACTTGTACAATTGCTTTTTTGATTGCATTTGTCTTTCCACTGATTAAACCACTTTTAGTGTATTTTGTAGTTCTATCCGGTCTCACATTCATTGTATTAACACTCAAAACATTTACTCCATAAGCAGCTTCAACAGCTTTCTTAATTTCAACTTTGTTTGCTTTTCTGTCAACAATGAATCCGAAGCGGTTTAAAACTTCACTTTCTTTGGTTACTTTTTCCGTTACTATAGGTTTAATTATGATGCTCATATCCTATTATTTACTTAAATTTTCTTCAATTACTTCCAAAGAACTCTCCAAAAGCACTAAATTATTAGCATTCAAAATATCATAAGTACTTAATTCTAAGCTGCTTACAACATTTGAAGCCTTTAAATTACGTGACGACAAATATACATTTTTATTTGTAGCACCCAACACAAACAAAGATTTTTTGTTTTCTAACTCTAAAGCTTTCAAAACATTAATGAAATTTTTAGTGTTTGGTGTTTCAAAATTAAAATCTTCAAGAACAATAATGTTTGATTCTTTTGCTTTAATTGAGAAAGCAGATTTTCTAGCCAAACGTTTCAAGCTTTTATTCAATTTGAATGAATAACTTCTTGGTCTTGGTCCAAAAACTGTTCCACCACCTTTAAACAATGGATTCTTTGCACTACCCGCACGAGCAGTACCAGTTCCTTTTTGTTTTTTTATTTTACGTGTACTTCCCGCTACTTCAGCTCTTTCTTTTGCTTTGTGCGTTCCTTGTCTTTGATTAGCAAGATATTGCTTAACATCAAGGTATACTGCGTGATTATTTGGTTCTATACCGAATACTGAATCAGAAAGTTGAACTTTTCTTCCAGTATCTTTTCCATTGAAATCTAATACTTTTGCTTCCATTACTTCTGAATGATTACATAAGAGTTTTTGTGACCAGGAACACATCCTTTTACAACAAGTAGGTTCTTATCAGCAACTACTTTTAAAACTCTAAGGTTTTGAACTTTTACATTATCTCCTCCCATTCTTCCAGCCATACGCATTCCTTTGAATACTCTAGATGGATAAGAAGAAGCTCCTACAGAACCTGGCGCTCTTAAACGGTTGTGTTGACCGTGAGTTGCTTGTCCAACACCACCAAATCCGTGACGTTTAACAACCCCTTGAAAACCTTTACCTTTAGATACACCTTGTACATCTACAAATTCTCCTTCTTCAAAAATAGAAACCTCAATAAGATCTCCTAATTTTTGTTCAGTTGCAAAATCATGGAATTCAACGACTTTTTTCTTAGCAACAGTTCCAGCCTTCTTAAAGTGACCTAAAGCCGCTTTTGTGGAATGTTTCTCGTTTTTGTCATCGAAACCAAGTTGCAACGCTTCATACCCGTCAACACCTTTGGTTCTGACTTGGGTAACAACACATGGCCCAGCTTCAATTACTGTACAAGGAATATTTTTCCCGTTTTCATCGAAAATACTAGTCATGCCGATTTTTCTACCAATTAACCCAGACATAAATATTAATTATTAATTATTAAATATAAATATAGAACGCAGCTTTTAAGCAAATCCTATTTTTTTAGTGGGTGCAAATGTATAACATATTTACACACAAACCAAAAAAATATTTTTTACTTAAAAACAGCGTTCCGTTTTACTCTAAAAGTACTTAAACTTTGATTTCAACTTCAACTCCACTTGGCAATTCAAGTTTCATTAAAGCGTCAATAGTTTTAGATGAAGATGAATAAATATCAATTAATCTCTTATATGACATTACTTCAAACTGCTCTCTTGCTTTTTTGTTTACGTGTGGAGAACGCAATACTGTAAAAAGTTTTTTGTGAGTTGGCAACGGAATTGGTCCAGTTACAACAGCACCAGTAGTTTTTACTGTTTTTACAATCTTTTCAGCAGACTTGTCTACCAACATATGATCGTAAGATTTCAATTTTATTCTGATTTTTTGACTCATTTTCTTAAAGATTATGCGTTTCCTTTTGCTTTTTTGATAACTGCTTCTGAAATATTAGAAGGTGTTTCAGCGTAGTGTGAAAATTCCATTGTAGATGTTGCACGACCTGAAGATAAAGTTCTTAAAGTTGTTACATATCCAAACATTTCAGACAATGGCACATCTGCCTTAATAGTTTTAGCACCATTTCTATCTCCCATGTCATTAACTTGACCTCTACGACGGTTAATATCACCTACGATATCTCCCATGTTTTCTTCTGGCGTAATAACTTCCATTTTCATGATTGGCTCAAGAATAATAGCTCCTGCAGCTTTTGCTACTTCTCTATAACCCATTCTAGCCGCTAATTCAAAAGAAAGCGCATCAGAATCCACAGGGTGGAAAGATCCATCTAATAAAGTAACTTTCAGACTATCTACTTGATATCCTGCTAAAGGACCAGTTTTCATAGCTTCACGGAAACCTTTCTCTACTGAAGGAATATATTCTTTTGGTACATTACCTCCTTTTACTTCATTCACAAATTGCAATCCTACAGGAACTTTACCATCAACTTCGTCAGCAGGTTCAACTCTAAATACAATATCACCGAATTTACCACGACCTCCAGATTGCTTTTTGTAAGTTTCTCTGTGTTGAGCAGATTTTGTAAAAGCTTCTTTATACTCAACTTGAGGCTCACCTTGGTTAACTTCAACTTTGAATTCACGTTTCATTCTATCAACCAAGATATCTAAGTGAAGCTCACCCATACCTGAAATAATAGTTTGTCCTGAAGCCTCATCAGTTCTAACTGTAAAAGTTGGATCTTCTTCTGCCAATTTAGCTAAAGCCATACCCATTTTATCAACGTCAGCTTTAGTTTTTGGCTCAATAGCGATACCAATTACTGGTGCAGGGAATTTCATAGACTCAAGAATAATTGGGTGTTTTTCATCACACAATGTATCTCCAGTTTTGATATCTTTAAATCCTACAGCAGCTCCAATATCTCCAGCCTCAATATATTCGATTGGATTTTGTTTGTTAGCGTGCATTTGGTAGATACGAGAAATTCTTTCTTTGTTACCAGAACGAGTATTCAATACATAAGAACCAGCATCCAATCTTCCTGAATAAGCACGGAAGAAAGCCAAACGACCTACGAATGGGTCAGTAGCAATCTTAAATGCCAAAGCAGCGAAAGGCTCTTTTACATCTGGTTTACGCAAGATAGTTGTTTGATCTTCTTCAAGTAATTCAGCATCATCTGGGTGAATTCCAGTAATACCTTCTTTATCCATTGGAGATGGTAAGTATTTACATACTGCATCTAACATGAATTGAACTCCTTTGTTTTTGAAAGACGAACCAGCAATCATTGGAATGATAGCCATATCAATTGTTGCAGCTCTTAAAGCTTTGTTGATTTCTTCTTCAGTGATAGAATCTGGATCTTCCATATACTTATCAAGCAAGTTCTCATCATAATCAGCAACCGCTTCAATAAGAATATCTCTGTATTCTTTCACTTCATCAACCATATCCGCTGGGATATCGATAATATCAAAAGTAGCTCCTTGTGTAGCATCATGCCATACAATCGCTTGATTTTTAACTAAATCCACAACACCTTTGAAATCATTTTCTTCACCAATTGGCAAAGTGATTGCAACAGCGTTTGATTTCAACATATCTCTAACTTGTTGACAAACTCCTAAGAAGTTAGAACCTTGACGGTCCATTTTGTTAACAAATCCCATACGTGGTACACGATACTGATCAGCTAATCTCCAGTTAGTTTCTGATTGAGGCTCAACACCATCAACAGCACTAAATAAGAAAACCAATCCATCAAGTACACGCAAAGAACGGTTTACTTCAACTGTAAAGTCAACGTGTCCTGGGGTATCGATAATGTTAAAGTGATAAGGTAATGTTTCAGGTAAAACTTTACCTTGTTCAGTTGGGAAATTCCACTCACAAGTTGTAGCAGCAGAAGTAATTGTAATACCTCTTTCTTGCTCTTGTGCCATCCAGTCCATTGTTGCAGCACCATCGTGTACTTCACCAATTTTATGTGATTTCCCTGTATAGAATAATATACGCTCAGTTGTTGTTGTTTTACCAGCATCAATGTGAGCAGCAATTCCTATGTTTCTTGTATATTTAAGATCTCTAGCCATTTCTTAAGAATTAAAATCTAAAGTGAGAGAAAGCTTTGTTAGCTTCTGCCATTTTGTGAGTATCCATTCTTTTCTTAACAGCAGCTCCTTCTTCTTTAGCAGCAGCTAAACATTCTGAAGCCAATCTCTGAGCCATTGATTTTTCGTTTCTTCTTCTTGCATAAAGAATTAACCATTTCATAGCCATAGAAATTTTTCTGTCTGGTCTAATTTGCATTGGAATTTGAAATGTAGCTCCACCAACTCTACGGCTACGTACTTCTACGTGAGGCATAACGTTTGTTAAAGCATCTTTCCAGATTTCTAATGAAGTTTTTTCGTCATTTTGCTTTTTAGTTTCAATGATATCAATTGCATCATAAAAAACTTTGAAAGCTGTTGATTTCTTACCATCCCACATTAAGTTGTTCACAAAACGCGTTACCAATTGGTCATTAAACCTTGGATCTGGTAAAAGTGGTCTTTTCTTTGCCGCTCTTTTTCTCATGTCTTTTTTTTAATAAAATTTCATACCAATACAGTCGCGATGAATCACGTCCCTACCGGAATAACTTTTTAAATTACTTTTTCGCTTCTTTTGGTCGTTTTGCTCCGTATTTAGATCTTCTTTGCGTTCTTCCTGCTACACCTGATGTATCAAGCGCACCACGAACGATGTGATATCTAACTCCTGGCAAATCTTTTACCCTTCCACCCCTAACTAATACTATCGAGTGCTCTTGTAAATTGTGTCCTTCTCCAGGGATGTAAGCATTTACCTCATTACCATTTGTCAAACGTACACGCGCAACTTTACGCATTGCAGAGTTTGGTTTTTTTGGTGTAGTAGTGTAAACACGCGTACAAACCCCTCTTCTTTGAGGACAAGAATCTAAAGCAACCGATTTACTCTTCTTAGTTATCTGAGTTCTTCCTGTTCTTACTAATTGTTGAATTGTTGGCATAATTAATACTAAAATTTCTTATTATATTAAAATCCCGCTTTTTACGGGGTTGCAAATGTATAAATTAATTTTCACTCTACAAACCATAATTGATTTATTTTCAGCAGAAATAAACATTTGTATTTTAACAAAATGGAACTTCACAAAAAAAAAGTTACAAGAAATCAAAACAAAAAGACTAAAACATCAAAAAACAAACATTATGATTATTACAACAAACATTAGATATTTGCATTACTTTTATCAAAAAAGAAATTAAAATTGAAATCTAAAATTCTTCTTCTATTTTTTATTCTTAACTATTTGACTTCAGAAAGTCAAAATCTTCAATTAAAAATAATTGGAAAAACAACAATTGAAACCAAAATAATCGACTCAATTGGATATTCCAATCAACACCAAAACACAAAACTACTATTAGACGCAATAAACACCGTTAGCAAAAAACTAACCGAAATAGGATACATAAACAATCAAATTCTTAAAAAAAACAAAGAAAACGACAGCAGTTATACCGCTATAATTTCACTTGAAAAACAAATAAAAAAATTACATATATATATAGGTATAAAAAATCTATCCTACATAGATAATTTCTTTGCAATAAATCAAGACTCTATAATATTACCATATTCTCATATAGAACCATTTTTAAAAAGTACTTTGCAAAATTTAGAAAAAAAAGGCTATGCTTTCGCAAAAATAAAACTCACCAACATTCAACAAACAAAACAAAATTTATATGCAGATTTAGCAATTACAATAAACAACATAAGAAATTTAAATGCCATTGAAATTAAATACTCTAATCCGAAACAAAAAAAACTTTTCCCAAAAGGAGCGGAAAGACAAATTAATAAAAAATATAAAAACATACTTTTTAATCAAGAAGTGGTAAAACAGATTTATCGAGATTTTGAAGAATTTCGATTCATTAATCAAATTAAACCTCCAGAAATATTATTTACCAAAGACACTACCAAAGTATTTGTTTATTTAGAAAAAAGAAAAGCCAACAATTTTGACGGCTATCTAGGCTTCAATAATTCCGAAAATAAAAAAATTAGATTTAACGGATATTTAGAGCTGACCCTTGTTAACGCTCTCAGAAACGGAGAAGAACTGTCAATTTATTGGAAAAATGACGGCAATAATCAAAAACTATTTAATGCGAATTTAAACATTCCTTATTTATTCAATAGCCCAATAGCCTTAAAAGCTCAAATCAACATTTTCAAACAAGACAGTATTTTTCAAAATACAAAAACAGCCTTACAACTTGGCTATTTCTTAAATTATAACAAAAGAATCTATCTTGGTTTTGAATCAACCGAATCTAGCGACATTCAAAATCTGAATAGTCAAAATTTAACTGATTACAAAAGCACTTTCTACACCACCTCAATAGAATTCAAAAAAAACAATACAAACAATGATTTATTTCCTTTAAAATCATATCTATATTTAACATTCGGTACAGGAAACAGAACGACCATAACAGATCCTTCATTGAAACAAAATTTTCTAAATTTTAACATAATGAACAACTTTTATCTTAATAAGAAAAACATTATAAATATTAGAAATCAAAATTATTATCTCAAAAGCAAAAACTACATCATAAATGAATTATTCCGTTTTGGCGGAGCTAATTCCGTAAGAGGTTTCTCTGAAAATAGCTTACAAGCAAATTTAATGATTGCAATTATGACAGAATACAGATATATAATTTCGTCAAACTTATACTTCAACTCAATACTAGATTATTGCTACAAAGAAGATTCACTAACTTTCATCGATACAAAAGAAAATGCAAAACTTTTAGGGATTGGCCTTGGACTAGGAATGCAAACGCCAAGCGGTCTACTAAAATTCTCTATCACAAATGGAAAGACAAATAATGAAGAAATAAAATTTTATAACATAAACATAACCATAAGTTATAATGTTAAATTTTAATCTTAACAAAAAAAAAGAGTTTCAGATATTAGGATTGTTAACAAATTATTATGATTTTTGCTATACTAATTCAAAATATTTAAAAATGAAACTAAAGTTCAATGGATTCTTAGTGCTTTTCGTAGTACTAGTAGCGCAACTAACTTTTGCGCAAGAAAGATCTGTTTCAGGAGTTGTTTCTGACAATGCAGGTATGCCTTTACCAGGTGTAAGTGTATTAGTTAAAGGAACAAAAAATGGAACTCAATCAGATTTTGATGGAAAATACACTATCAAAGCAAAACCAAATGACATATTGGTTTTTAGCTACATTGGTATGAAATCTTCAGAAAAATCTGCAAGCTCAACTACACTTAATATAAAGTTGGCTAGTGACGCAACACAATTAGAAAGTGTTGTAGTTACCGCTTTTGGTATTAAAAGAAAACCTAAAGATTTAGGATATTCTGTTAGTTCCATAAAAGCAGAAGAAATTACCAATGATGCAGAACCAGATTTAGTACGTTCCCTTAACGGAAAAGTTGCTGGTGTAAATGTAGGAGTTTCAACAGGAGTTGCAGGTGCTGCAAACAGAATTACGATTAGAGGAGTCACTTCTTTTGTTGGAAAAAATGAACCTTTAATAATTGTTGATGGTGTCGCTTATGATAGTTCGCAAGTAACAACTTCTAGCCAAGTAACTGGTGGAGGTGGATATGAGTCCGCTTTATCAAGTTTAGACCCAAATGACATTGCCTCTGTTGACGTACTTAAAAGTACCTCAGCGGCTGCTCTTTATGGATCAAGAGCAACAAATGGTGTAATTGTTATCACTACTAAATCTGGATCTCCAGGAGCAAACAAAGCAAAAAAACTAAGTGTTAATGTTGGTAGTGCAGCTTATTTTGAAAATATTTCAAGCTTACCAGATTATCAAAATACTTATGGAGCTGGTTCCAACTTTAACTATTCAAATTCAAATGGATCTTGGGGACCACGTTTCGATTCTCGTGCAACCATACCAACATGGCCAGATCTATTAGCAGCATTCCCATCACAATTTGGACCAACTGTACCTTATGTTGCAAAACCTAACAACGTAAAAGACTTGTTTAGAACTGGAACAATTACTGATAACACAATAGGATTTAATTATAATGGTGAAGAAGGTAGTTTTAATGCCACTGTATCAAACCTATCTCAGGATGGATACATTCCTTATAATACTTATGACAGAACTGGTTTCTCTACAGGAGGTAACTTCAAATTAGCCAACAAATTAACTGTAGGCGCAAACATGAGTTATTCCAGCACAAAGCAAGTTGGTGGTTTTTTTGGAGAGAACCAATTTGATGGATCATCTTCTTCATTTGCAAGAGCTTTATTTTTAGCAAGAAACTGGGATCTAAATTTACCTTATGAAAACCCAGTAAATGGAGCATCAGTAACTCCTTTATCTGCACAATTTGATCATCCACTATGGTCATGGGAACATGATCAAATTATCACACGTACAGATAGAATTGTTGGTGGACTTAACCTTAACTATACGTTTAGCGATCACATTTCTGCATCTTATAGAGTAGGTATGAATAAATATTCATTAGACAGAACACAAGTCCGTGACCTACATTCAAGAGCAGAGGGCGGTATAGGATCTTTAATTAATGACAAATACACTAATGAAGATATTGAATCTACGCTATTAGTAAACTTTGATTATAAATTATCAGATGATTTCGGTTTAAAAGCAATCGTCGGAGGTAACATTGTACAAAACAATAACTCCAGATTGCGATTTTATGGAAAAGGATTTAAAGTTCCAGACATTTATACTTTTCAAAACACAAATGACGTTTCAAACCTTGACGATTTCAGTTCAGAAAAAAGAAATATCGGTGTTTTTACAGATGTAACATTCTCGTATAAAAATTATTTATTTTTAAATGGAACCGCAAGAAATGACTGGAGTTCTTCTCTACCAGCAGAAAACCGTTCTTATTTTTATCCATCAGCAAGTGCCTCTTTCATTTTGACCGATGCTTTACAAATGGATAGTGACGTCCTTACATTTGCAAAACTTAGAGGAGGTTGGGCAAAAGTAGGAAGAGATGCTCCTGCAGAATTTACAAGCCTTTCATACGAACTTGGAAATACATACAACGGAGTTCCAACAATGGGAAATCCAACGGATTTAGGAGATCAACATATTCGCCCTGAATTTACTGAAGAAATTGAATTTGGTACTGACTTAGAATTCTTTCAAAGAAGAATTGCTTTAGCATTAAGTGTGTATAAAAAGACATCGACTAATTTGATTACACCAATTACTGTACCTTCATCTACTGGATATTTAACATACAATACCAATCTAGGTGCGATGGAAAACAAAGGTTTAGAAATTGAACTGACACTTGTCCCTATAAAAACAAATGATTTTAAATGGACACTTTTTACCACTTTTACTAAAAACGACAACAAGGTTACTAAATTAAAAGATGGTTTAGACAGATTTAATATTGCCGCAAATACACCAGCGTATGTACAGGTTGGACAGCCTTATGGTGTATTTTATGGTTCAAAATTTGCAAGAGACGAAGAAGGAAACTACATGATCAATCAAAGTGGTGGAGCAATTATAGCAGACCCTACTCCTGGCATCATTGGTGATCCAAACGCAGACTATAAAATGAGTTTCATAAACACATTTAAATATAAAAATTTCACTCTTGGAGCTCAATTCGACTTTAGAAAAGGTGGCGATATCTCCTCTTCAACAATCGAGTCATTACTTGGTCGAGGTGTTACTAAAGATACCCAAGACAGAGAAAAAACATATATTATTCCAGGTTATTATGGAGATAGTAATACTGGACAACCTATACTTGATGCTTCAGGAAATAAAATTCCAAATACTATACAACTTAGTATGAATGAACTATATTTCTCTCCTGCTGGAGGAAACACATTTGCAATCAATAGTGTTGATGAAGCCGATATCTATGATGGAACAGTATTCAGATTAAGAGATGTGACTTTAACTTATGATGTACCACAAGATGTATTGAAAAAAACTCCTTTTGGACAAATGTCATTAAGCTTTATTGGTAGCAACCTATGGTATTTCGCGCCAAACGTTCCAAAATATACTAATTTTGATCCTGATTCAACTAGTTTTGGTTCCTCTAATGTTCAAGGAGTTGAAGTTTCAGCAGCACCTACAGCAAGAAGATTTGGAATTAAACTTAATTTAACATTCTAAAAAAAAAAACATGGAACTTTTGAAAAAAATAAAAGATAATAAAAACAGTTTTGTTTTATTATTGGCTACCACTCTTTTAATGAGTTGTAGTAACTACTTAGATGTTGATACAGATACAGACAACCCAACAGTTGCGCAGGAGGATCTTTTATTAACTAATACACAAGTAAGTCTAAAAAACATAAACGATTACAACAATTATACAGGAAGTCTATTATCTGTTTATACACACCAATCATGTGCAAGAGAAGAACAGGATCAATATGGAGTTAGAGTAGACAATGCCAATATGCAAAACGATTGGGACGTAATCTATTTGACTCTAAATGATATAGAAACCTTAATAAAACAAGCAACTACATCTGGAGATCTTGTTTATGTTGGGATCGCACAAATGGAAAAAGCCTATTTGATGTCTGTTGCTGTAGATCTATGGGGTGATGTTCCTTATACTGAGGCTATCAAATTAAAAGACAATGTTATTAGCCCAAAATTTGATGATCAAAAAGCAATTTATGCTGATATTTTTGCCTTAATAAAAACGGCTAAAGCAAACATCGCTTCAGGAGCAGGAACAAAGAAACCTAGTAAAGATGATTTGTTTTATAAAGGAGACACAAGCAAATGGATAAAATTTGCTAACTCTTTCCAACTTAAATTATATAACCAAGTTAGATTAACTAGCTCTTTTGACCAAGCTGGATTTAATGCTTTAGTTGCCGAAAATAACTTTTTCTCTTCAATAGCGGATGACTTTCAATTTGAGCACACTAAAAATCTTTCCCCATCTGACGAAAGAAACTCATATTTTTTAGAGTCTTATAATAGTACACAATTTTCTACTTACCAAAGCCCATGGTTTTATGAAATCTTAAAAGGGATGAATCCTAAAATTCATAGTGGTACTGTAGATCCTCGTCTCCCTTATTATTTCTTTAACCAATTAAAACCTGGTCAAACTCCTGAAGGTTTTGATTCTGCTACTGGAAATCCAAATGCAGATTATTGGGACAAATCAACTGGATTCTTTAGCATTAGATTTGGGAGTACAGGACCTAACAGAGATAAAAGCTATGAAAAATCATACACTTATCCTGGAATTTTCCCAACAGGAGGAAGATATGATGATGGTAAAGGTGCTGACTTAAGTGCTTTTTCTCCATCAAGCGGCACAGGTATTGCTCCACATAGAATATTTACTTACGCTGAATTTTTATTTGTTCAGGCAGAGCTAATGCAAGTTGGAAAATTAAGTGGTGACCCTGCTGCAAAATTACAGCAAGCGATAGCGGCGAGTTTTGCTAAAGTGGATCTAGTCGTTAAAAATAATACCTCTGCACAAACTATTCCAGTATTAGTAGGATCAACAGCGGTTACTACTTTTACCAACAGAATAATGACAGAATTTGCTGCTGGTGATGCTGAAAAAAAATTAGAAATAATTATGACCCAAAAATGGGTTGCTACTTATGGAGATCCTATGGATCAATATACTGATTACAGAAGAACTGGATATCCTGTTTTAGCAAATCCATTAAGTGTAACGAAAGAATATCAACTAAATAATGGAGATGCTTTCCCATTAAATGATACTCAAACAGTTCTAAACAACCAATTCCAACAATCTTTCTACTGGCCTCAGAATGAGCTAAACTCTAATCAAAATGCGCCAGCTCAGAAAAATCCTGGAACTTATAAAATCTTTTGGGCAAAATAATTTAAAATTATATAAAAATGAAAAAAATCAAATATATAGCCGTTACTTTTATCCTGGCCATTATGATGGTAACATCTTGTACAGATGATGGAGGTAGTTCAGTAATCGACTTAACTGAAGGTGCTGTTCCTAATGTTCAAAAAACAGCAGGTACCGAAAAATCTTTAAATTATGCTGCTCTTTCAACTGGAGGTAGTATTAAAATTGGAGTAACCTTGAGCGTTGCTAGAGGTGATGTAGCTTCAATGAACATTGTGGGTTATTATACCAAAGGAACTAAAGTTGAAAAAGCTGTTTTAACAACTGGGGTAACAACTTTTCCTACCAGTGTAACTTACACAGAACAAGATCTTTACAAAGCATTTACTATTTTAAACTCGCCAACCGATTGGGGAATAGCAGATAAACTAGTAATAAGCGCAGATATCACACTTAAAAACGGTACTGTAATTAAAATGTTTTCTGATAAAGGAGAAAAGTTATTTGGTGCCGATATCTCTAATGCATTAATATTTTCAGCATCCCAAACCTATATAATGGCATGTCCTTTAAATGATGCTTCAACATTTAATGGAGATTATAAAGTTGTTCAAGATGATTGGCAAGATTATGCAAAAGGAGATATTGTTCCTGTTGTATATGACGCAGCATTTGGAACATTAAAGTTCAAAGTGTTAAATAAAAACAATCCTTACTTGGTTAATGCAGCAACATCTTATATGATTGTAACCATTGATCCTGCAACAGCGAACGTTACCGTAACTGCAAATGAAAAATTCAATTATGGAGGAACACAAATTTACACCTGTACTGGTACAGGAACTGTAAGTGCATGTACTGGTGACATTAATTTAAAATTACTATTTAATGGCTCCGGACCATATACGTTCAACCTATCTAAAAAATAAGAATCGCTTTTTTAGTTTTATTTCATTTATTATTTAATAATGTGATAAACTAAAAGTCATATTAAAACCATCAGCTTTGCTGGTGGTTTTTTTATTTAAACAATATACCTATCTTTGCAGCATGGAAAAAGAACATCAAATTTTTGGAATACGAGCGATAATTGAAGCTATTCAAGCGGGGGCAACAGTAGATAAAGTCTATATTCAAAAGGAAGCAACTGGCGAACTAATGAAAGACTTAATGAAAGTGATGAAACGTGGTAATATCAATTTCTCGTATGTTCCTGTAGAAAAACTCAACCGATTAACTCCAAATAATCATCAAGGTGCGGTAGCAAGCATCTCTCCTATTTCGTTTTTTGATTTAGAAACATTAATTGATACAGTTGTTGAAAATGGTAAAAAACCTATGTTTTTAATTTTGGATCAAATTTCAGATGCGCGTAACTTTGGTGCTATAATCAGAACAGCAGAATGTACTGGAGTGAATGGAATTATTGTTCAAAAAGCGGGTTCTGCTCCTGTAAATGGTGATACTGTAAAAACTTCGGCTGGTGCGGTATTTAATATTCCAATTTGTAAAGTAGAACATATTAAAGATGCTATTTTCCTTTTACAAGCGAACGGAATTAAAACTGTTGCTGCAACGGAGAAAACAGACCAAAATATTTATGATATTTCATTGAATGAACCAGTAGCAATCATTATGGGTTCTGAAGATAGAGGGGTAAATCCTTCTGTTCTTAAAATTGTAGATGAAAAAGCAAAACTACCAATGTTTGGATCAATTGGATCATTGAATGTTTCTGTAGCTTGTGGTGCATTTTTATATGAAACAGTCAGACAAAGAGGAGAATAGTAATTAGATAGCAGTATTCAGCATACAGAATAAGAAGTGTTCAGATGCCTGAACATTAAAATAAAGAATTAAAAAATGAATCAAGGCTCAGGTTTTGATTCATTTTTTTCGTTTATAGACTCTTGGTTTTCGACGTAATCATATACAATATTTGAATTCGTAAGAAAAAAAGGATTGATTTCAGTTTGGATTTCTTCTTCAACTTCTTCAATTTTTGGAAGATTTACAAAATTGCCATTTTCATCGAAACGTTGCATAAATTTGTCTTCGCTAGGATCGTAATCCGGGTGTTCCCAATCGTATTTTATTACTTTTTTATATTCAGGCTTTTTGTAAAAAAAAGTTAGCACAAACCCTGAAATCAATCCCGACAAATGTCCTTCCCAGGAAATGGTGTCATCTATTTTTGGAAAAATATACCAAACCATTCCGCCATAAAGGACAACAACAGTAAGAGACAAAGCAACTAAACGATAATATTGTGTTTGAATTCCTTTGAAAAAAATAAAAGAAACCAATACATAAATCAAACTACTTGCTCCAATGTGATAATTTTCTCTTCCGATGAGCCATGTCAAAAAACCAGAAGTCAGGATTCCGAATATCAAAATTCCCCATGCTTCTTTGCTATAAAAAAAGAACAAAGCAGCCAAAAGAACTACCAATGGAATTGAATTATTGTAGAGATGCTCAATATTGGAATGAATAAATGGGCTAAAAATAACACCTTGTAATCCGGAAAAAGTTCTTGGCAAAATTCCGTTATTATCAAAATCGAAACCAAAACGGATCTCTAACCAATAGACAAACCAAAGCGATAACACAAAAAAAAGTGGCACTGCTATTACTGAATTGCTAAATTTAAAATTATTTTCTTCCATTTTTAGACGACATGATTGTATGTTTCAAATCATGTTATTAAGATAACTCAAAAATGTATCCAAAAGTAATTTAATGCTATTTTGTCATAATGCTCAAAAAAAGTCCAACACAAATTACACAGATTTCCACAAATTCGTATTAGTAATCAAATAAATTTTGAAACCAAATGCCTTAGCCCAGATCGAAATGGAAAGCCCGGAGCTAAAACAACTAATTTTTTCTTGCCATAAAAGAGCGACCAGCGGAAGCTCCTTTTATGGTTAGAAAAATAGTTGTGGTAGCGAGGACTTGTAATGAAGAGCTGGATTAGCTTCTGAAAAATATAAAAATTGTGTAATTTTACAACATGGAAGCACCACTCGCAGAACGTATACGCCCTCAGAAACTGGAAGATTATATCAGTCAGTCCCATTTAGTTGGACCGAATGGTTCGTTGACACAACAAATTACGAAGGGAATTATTCCTTCACTGATTTTTTGGGGACCTCCGGGTACGGGAAAGACGACTTTGGCGCAGATTATTGCTCAAGAGTCAAATCGTCCTTTTTATGTCTTGAGCGCTATTAATTCGGGGGTTAAGGATATTCGTGATGTGATTGACAAGGCGAAACAAAGCGGCGGTTTATTTACTGCCAAAAATCCGATTTTGTTTATTGATGAGATTCACCGTTTTAGTAAATCGCAACAAGATTCGTTATTGGCGGCGGTTGAAAAAGGCTGGATTACGCTTATTGGCGCTACGACTGAAAACCCAAGTTTTGAGGTTATTCCCGCTTTATTGTCGCGTTGTCAGGTATATGTTTTGAATGCTTTTACCAAAGCCGATTTGGAGCAATTACTGCAAAGAGCCATGAAAATTGACAGTCATTTGGCTTCCAAAAATATAAAACTACAAGAAACAGAGGCTCTGCTACGTCTTTCTGGTGGTGATGGTCGCAAACTATTAAATATTTTTGAACTGGTTGTAAACGCTTCCTCTGAAGACGAAATTTTAATCACTAACGAACTGGTTTTTAAATTAGTCCAACAAAACACAGTTTTATATGACAAAACTGGCGAGCAACATTATGACATTGTTTCGGCTTTTATAAAATCGATTCGCGGCAGTGATCCTAATGGAGCTGTTTATTGGCTGGCTAGAATGATTGAAGGTGGTGAAGACGTAAAATTTATTGCCCGAAGAATGTTGATTTTGTCCAGCGAAGATATTGGAAATGCTAATCCAACAGCACTTATAATGGCAAATAATACTTTTCAGGCCGTTACCACAATTGGATATCCAGAGAGCCGAATTATTTTGAGTCAGTGTGCCATTTATCTCGCTACTTCACCAAAAAGCAATGCTTCTTATTTGGCAATTGGAACAGCTCAGCAATTAGTAAAACAAACTGGTGATTTACCAGTCCCAATTCATTTGCGCAATGCGCCTACCAAATTAATGAAAGAATTGGGATATGGGGAAGATTATAAATATTCGCATGATTATGCCAATAATTTTGCAGAGCAGGAATTTTTACCAGAAACATTAAGCAATACTCCGATTTATGTTCCCGGCCAAAACTCTAGAGAAAATACTACTCGTGAATTTCTTAGAAATCGTTGGAAAGATAAGTATGGGTATTAAATAGTTCACAGTAATCAGAATTAAGTTTGCAGTCTTCGTTCACTAATAACTGTCGCATATAAACAAAATAGCCCATGGTTTAAACCATGGGCTATTTTGTTTGACTAGTTACTAATCACTAAAACTTCACAGTGATTTTTTCTGACATTAAAGTCTCTTTCTCATAATACTCAAAGTACCATTGATTGTCTTTTAAAACCATAGTACCTTGAATATCTCCTTTAGTTGCCATATAAATAGCAGGATTTGTAGTTTTAAAAGCTTTTATAACCACTTTTGGAGTGCTATCTACTAATTGATATCCGTTTTTGATAGGTTGTGCAAATAAAACAGTTCCGTCTGATGTAGCATTAGTGTCAGGAACATTTACCGCAACAGCAGCTGGTGTAGCAACTGCAGCAGTAGTTGCAACAGCAGCCGGAGCAGCAACCAAAGCTACTTGCGGCGCTAAAACCGTGCTTGTGTTTGTTGTTGCAACCGCAGGCGTCCCATCGTATTTATAGTGCAATGCATATATAGATTCAAAAGCTCTATTCAATGCCTCGGCATATGCTACTTCAAATTCCTTCTCTTTACTTTTTCCTACTTGAGATTTAAAAATTTCTTTACTGTTACAATCTTTAAGAACCACATATAATTTTGTTGTCAAAAATGCATTATCCCTTATTACATCTACATACAACAAGCTACATCTAGCATCATAGAACTCCTTTGGAAGAGTTTCATTATTATAAAAAGCCTCAAAACCAGCTTTTTTCAAATTTGCCTTTGTTATAGTACTAAGGCGGTATTGATTGTCACTTTTAAGAAAATCGTATTTCAAAGGAACGATAACGGCAACATAATCATTAACTGTTTGTGAAAAACCAAAGCTTGAAACAAGCAATAAAAGGAATAGAAATTTTGACTTCATGATTTATAAATATTTTTTTAGTTCTAATAAATGTGTTACTTGTTTAATATTTTGTTTTACTTCAATATTCTTATCATTAAAAAAAATAGCGTCCAATCCAGCATCAAGAGCTCCCTGAACATCGGCTTCAAGACAATCTCCGATCATTACACTACTTACTTTTTGGGCTTGAGCCAAATTAAGAGCATATTCAAAAATAATTAGATTGGGTTTCTTAACTCCCGCCATCTCCGAATTGGTTATCGTTTTGAAAAAACCAGCAATATTCGAATTGTTTATTTTTTTGTATTGCACTTCAGCAAAACCATTGGTAATAATATGCAATTTATACTTTTTTCCCAGATATTCCAACACTTCAATTGTACCGTCGAATAAACGATTATTTTGAGGTAATAACTCAATATAATCATAAGCCATGCTTTCAATTTGAGTATCTGATACAGAATAATCTAGAGCATCAAAAGTATGTTTAAGGCGATTGTAACGCAGTTCATCATGAGTGATTTTGTCGTATTGGTATAATTTCCAACAGGCTTGATTAATAGGAATATATTTTTCTATAAAATCGGTTATTGTAATTGTGGGATGATCTTTTTTCAAAATCACATCAAAAGCTAATTCCGAATTGACATCAAAATCCCAAAGGGTGTGATCAAGATCAAAGAAAATATCAGTTATTTTAGTAGATAACATGCAAAGTATTATTTAAAAATTCGTTTATCGAAAGGAAAATCGTTCTGTTCTGTAATTTTGATTTTAGTAAAATCGGCATGATAAGGATTAATCAAAAAATTAAAATCTCCTTTAACCACCGCCGAAGGCACTTTTAGAACACAAGCTTCATTTCGCTTAATAAAATCATCTCCCAAGAGAGGAGTTTCAAAGGTACTCGGAAAAATATTCCAATCTATGTTAAGATTAGTTAAATCTAAAATTTCAATGACAATATCATCAGGAATATCAATAGTTAGCATTACAAAATCACTTGGTAAGGTTGCCAAAGAAAGATGCACTAAAACTTCGGCCATTGCCAAAGCCCTGTTCTGGGCACAATAAATAATCTCTGCCCCTTTTGAATTCCAACGTGCACCTGAAATTGAAGCTCCTTTTCCCGATAATTCTATAGGATATTTTTTCCGAGCTAATCGAAAAACTTCCATTATACAAAAATCCCTTGATCGATTTTATTCAATTCGTTCACCACCATTTCTTTCCCATAAGAGTCTTTGAGTAATTCAATAGGCTGCAAATTTCCAAGTGCAAATGAAGGCGTGTTTAGCCATAAATAAAACTGTTTCTCGGTATCAAAAACTGAATTCCCTAAAGCAGTGACTTCGGCTAATTCTAATATTTTTTCGGATTGAATGGGTTTGAAAATAAAATCTTCTTTGACTTTATTTCGTTGAAGTGATTTGGTAGAAATTCCTAAAAAAGAAGCCCAATCCTCTTCATTAAAAGGAGTTACTTCTTTTATCAGATTAAACAATTCATAAGAAATTCCCTCACGAATAGCGTGAATGATTAACATCTTGTTATTTAAAAACTCTTCATAAGTAATATTCTTATTCAAAAGTTTGTAACCTCGCTCCTGCTCTACTCTATTGACTAAAGCTCTAACGGCTTTATCAATTGCTTCACCTGATTTTAGTTTTATCGCTTCCATAAAAAAGACATTTGACTGTAAATATAAGACAAATGTCTGATTTGAACAACGATTTTGATCAATAATGAGATCTAATGTTTTTTAACCGCAGATTCGCAGATTATTTTTCAACACAGATTACACAAATTTTCACTGATTCTTTTAAGTAATTTTTAAACTAATCTGCGAATCTGCGGTAATTATTCAAGACTTGTTAAGTAATTTGTTTTAAAAAATACCTTCGTCAGCAAAACTGTAATAGCCTCTTTCTGTAATAATTATATGATCCAAAACAGGTATATCCAATTGTTGTCCTGCAGATTTAATTTTCTTTGTAATTTGAATATCAGCCTCACTCGGTTGCAATTTCCCAGAAGGATGATTGTGGGAAAGAATAATTGAAGTGGCATTTTGCTCTAATGCAATTTTAAATACGATTCGGGTATCGACCACAGTTCCTGTCAATCCTCCTTTGCTTAGTTGTGTTTTGAAAAGAATTTTATTCGAATTATTTAAAAACAAAACCCAAAACTCTTCATGTGGTAATTCTCCAATAATCGGTTGCATCACTTCATAAACAGCTTTACTCGAAGTTATTTTTTGCAATTCAACTACTTCTTCGCTTTTCCTTCTTCTTCCTAACTCCGTTGCCGCAATTATAGATATCGCTTTAGCCTCACCAATTCCTTTAAAATTCGTTAACTGTGCAATAGATAATTTCCCTAAAGCATTCAAATTATGATCAACACTTGCTAAAATCCGTTTACTCAAATCCACCGCAGATTCATTTCGACTTCCTGAACCGATTAATATAGCAATTAATTCGGCATCACTCAAAATACTTTTGCCTTTGAGCATTAACTTTTCACGAGGTTTATCGTCTTCAGACCAATGCTTTATTGAGAAATTATTTAATTCCATTTGATAAAATTTAACCATTTGATTTGCTAATCTACAAATAAAACAAGATAAATCTTTCAAATTATTTTAATCTTTTTCTGAAAATAAAAAAATCAATTAACAACTTGTTAATTGGCCTTCAAACTATTATAAAATTGATTTTATTCAATCAAACCTTTTACTTCATCAAAATTCAGTCCTCCGTAATTACCAGAACTCATCAATAATAAAGCGGAATTATCAAGATTTAAATTGAAAAGATATTCTTTAAACTCAGCTGGATTGGTATAAATAATTAAATCTTCTCTGTTAAATGCTTTCGCAATTTGCTCATAAGTTACTTCTTCCAATTGTTTGATTTTAACCGCATCAGGAGAATAGAAAACTACAGCTACATCAGCATATTCAAGCGCTCCTTCATATTCCTTCAAAAACTCAGCATTCAAACTACTGTAAGTATGCAATTCTAAACAAGCCACAACTGTACGATTCGGATATTGCTCTTTTACCGCTTTGGTCGTTGCTGCAACTTTACTTGGTGAATGCGCGAAATCTTTGTAAGCAACTTTGGTTTTACTTTCGGCAATTTTCTCTAAACGTTTTGAAGCTCCTTTGAAACTAGCAATAGCTTCATAAAAATCAGCTTCATCCACACCCATGTTTTGACAAATCCATTTGGCTCCAGCCAAATTATTCAAATTATGTGCTCCAAAAACTTCGATTGGCATTGCGCCTTCTGGAGTTTCTAGAAGCGTAACACCATCTTTCACTTCATATTTTGGTGTTGTATAAGGTATTTTTCGAATTGGATTCGTTGCTTTTTCGGCAACACGTTTTACTTCTGAATCATCTTCATTATAAACTAAAATTCCGCCGTTTGTAATTTTATCAATAAAAATTTCAAACTGTTCTACATAGAAATCATAGGTCGGAAAAACATTAATATGATCCCAAGCAATTCCAGAAATCAAAGCAATATTGGGCTGATATAAATGGAATTTAGGTCTTCTGTCAATTGGAGAAGATAAATATTCATCACCTTCCAAAACCATAAAATCATTTTCTTCGGTTAGATGAACCATAGTGTCAAAGCCTTCTAATTGTGCTCCAACCATATAATCCACTTCGATATTATGGTAATGCATCACATGCAAAATCATAGAAGTAATAGTCGTTTTCCCATGAGAACCACCAATAACGACGCGGGTTTTATTTTTGGATTGTTCGTATAAAAATTCTGGATACGAATAAATTTTTAATCCTAATTCCTGCGCTTTCAACAATTCCGGATTATCAGCTTTAGCGTGCATTCCAAGAATTATGGCATCAATATCCGCAGTTATTTTTTCTGGAAACCAACCTAACTCTACAGGTAAAATCCCTTTTTTCTCCAAACGAGATTTTGATGGTTCGAAAATAGCGTCATCGCTCCCTGTAACCTGATATCCTTTGTTGTGTAATGCCAATGCTAAGTTGTGCATTGCGCTTCCGCCTATGGCAATGAAATGTGTTCTCATCTATTGTCTTTATTGCTTTTATCCAATAATCGATTCTCCGATTACTTTATTGATTTTTTATTTTTATACTCCTCCCAAACCTTATTGGCTTTTTCGGGTTGTTTCATTTTATTTTTATAAAAATCGGCCAATGCCTGATAACAAATCTTCGAACCTCCTATCAAAACAGCCCTTCTGTATTGCTCTTCCGCCTCTGCGTATCTTTTGAAATACTCCTCGATATGTGCACGTGACAAATACCCATCAACAGGAGATAATTCTCTTAATTCAGATGAATATTTGATTGCTTTAGACTCGCTTCCTCCAACAATTCCAGGCAATTCTAAATACAATTCGATCAATGCCCATCGGGCTTCAATGTGTTTGGGATTTAATGCAATGGCTTTTTCAAAAGAAGTTTTCACTTCGCCTATCATCCCCAAAGCTTTTATTTTGCTGACTTCTAGTGATTTCATAGCCAAAGCGCCACCATATTTATAATAGTAATTGGCCTCGTTAGGTTTTATCGATTTCAGCTTTTTATAATAACTTATTGACTTGTCCCAAGTTTTATTTTGACTTGCAATATCGCCTAAATATTCTAAAGTTTTAAGATGATAAGGGTTGTTTTTAAGGTAACTTTCAAAAACAGGTTGTGCCTGACTATATTTGCCTTCTTTGAATAGTTTTTCCGCCTTTTCATAATTGGTTTGAGCCAAAAGAAACATTGGAAATAATAAGAATATAATCAGTCGTTTTTTCATTCCTCAAAAATAATAAAATGCAACAAGTATCATTTGGTTTTAAGTAAAAATTAGTAATTTGTACGAAAATTATTTTCAATTTAAAGCCATACTTTTATTGAAAATTTCTTCAAAATAATCAGAATCAAATCAAGCTATGAAAAATATTTGTTTAGCCTTTCTTTTTGCTTTAATCTCCACCACTTTATTCGCACAACAGTTTGAGAAAGACTGGGCTAAAGTAATTAAGTATGAAAATGTCGGAAAAATAAAAACCGCCAATCAAATTGTAAACAAAATTTACAAAAAGGCTTCTGCTAAAAAAGATGAAACACAAATCATCAAAAGTTTTTTCTATACTTCTAAATATTCACAAGTTCTTGATGAAGAAGCTAAAACTAAAATTTTAGATAATTTAAGAGCAGAAATCAATCATGCTTCTGTACCGTCAAAAGCAATTTTGAATTTGATTTATGGAAAATGTTTGAATAATTATTTCAATCAAAACAGGTACACTATTCAAAACAAGACCAAAATTGACTCCACAAATAGTAATTTTTTAATTTGGACAAAAGCTGATTTTGAAAAAGAAATCCAATTAGCTTATGAAAAAACATTGGAAAACGAAGCTGTTTTAAAAACGACTTCTTTAACCAACTACGAAGCTATTTTTGATTTTTTTACTTTAGAAAAATTCAAAAAAGAAAATCTATTTGATTATTTAATAAACGAAAATATTGCTTTTTATAAAACAAAAATATACGAATGGAATATTAATTCTAAAGACTTTGAACCGAATAAAGACATCTTTTTAGGCAATTCCGATGCATTCACAAAATTAAACCTTGATTTTGTTAAAGATGAAAATCTAAAAAAAGCACTTTCTCTGTACCAAAAACTAGAAACTGATTCGCCTACTTTCGAAAACAAGCTAGAACGCATTCTGTTTTGTTCACAATACCTTATAAAATCAGATGAGAATTTGTTGAATGCTTTAATTGTCTTAGAAAAGGAAACAAAAGATGAAAATGAATTACAAAAAATTAATTTAGAAAAAGCTACAATTTATACCAAATTGACTTCCAAAGAAACGCATCCTGATTACAATATCAAAGCAATTACCGAATTAGACCGTATTTTAGCAACCAATACTAATTCAAACGCCTATAAACTGGCGACGCAAAAAAAAGAAGAAATTCTTTCAAAAACCATTCAAGTCGAACTTCAAAAATACATTTACAATAAAGAAAATACGAGAGCTTTTATTCGATATAAAAATTCGAACAATTTGACGATTTCATTCTTTAAAATAAACTACAATAAAACAGCACAATTTTATAATACTCCCAACAAACGAGACAGTTTGGCAACCCAAATTATCACTGCTAAAAAACCAATTGCAATAAAAAACTACGACCTTCTCGATAAAAAAAATTATTTCGAATATTCCACCGAAGTCGTTTTACCACAATTAGAAACAGGTAACTATTTGGTTTATTTTGAAAGCCAAACCCGCTCTAAGGACAAAAAAGGATTTGGTTACGAAACCATAACGGTATCAAATATTTCGGTTTTGGCAAACAAAAAAAACAAAACTGAATACTACACGGTTCTTGACAGAAAGACGGGCAAACCGATGGTGAATGTCTCCTTAAAATCAAAAGAATTTGAGATAAAAACCAATGCAGAAGGTTTAGCAATTTATAAACAAAAAGAAAACAATAATGGTTATTACAATCATTATCCAATTCAAGTGACCACTGCCAACGACACCATTTTAATCAACAGGAACTACATTGCTTATGCAAATGATTATGCTGAGAATAATGAAACTGAAAAATTTAGAGGAAAAGTAGAGTTTTATTTAGACCGAGCTATTTACCGTCCTGGACAAACGGTTTATTACAAAGGAATTGCCATTCAAAAAAAGAAAAACAAATCAAGTGTTGTGCCGAATACTTCATTTAAAATAAGCCTTAAAGATCCTAATAATTTGAACCTTAAAGAAGTTGAAGTCACTACTAATGAATTTGGTTCCTTTTCGGGTGAATTTGTTTTGCCTAAAACTGGCTTAACAGGAGACTTTAGAATTGAAGCTGGTAGGCCTGAAGATTATAAAAAAGATTCATTACAATTTAGTACAAAAAAAGAATATTCTTTTTGGAACAATGTAGCTATTAACTATTCATCAACGTATTTTAAAGTAGAAGAATACAAACGTCCAAAGTTTGAAGTGACTTTTGATCCTAAAAAAGAAAGTTTTCAAGTCAATCAAAATGTTACTGTAAAAGGGAATGCTAAAGCATTTGCTGGCAGTTCTATTTCTGATGCCAAAGTAACGTATACAATCACTCGTTTCGTCAATTTTTACAGAAATTATTATGGCAACGAGCAAAGTGAAATATTAGCAACAAGCGAAACCAAAACAGATGCAACTGGAAAATTTGTTATTGATTTCATCGCAAAACCTTCCGCTAATGCCGATAAAAAACTATTACCTGTTTTTAATTACCGAGTAAATGCAACTGTTACGGATATCAATGGGGAAACGCATTCGGCTGAAACAATTATTAAAGTGGGTTATCATGATTTGATTTTAACCGCTCAGATTCCTTCCAAAATTGAAACGAAAAACAAAAATGAAATCCTACTGAATAGCACCAATTTAAACGGAGAATTTAAAGCGGTTAAAGGCGAAATCAAACTGTATTTTGTCAGTCCGTTGCTAAATAAATTCAAACAAAGAGTTTTTGAAAAACCGGAAATCAAAACTATTGCTGATATAGATTTTGAAAAATTATTTCCTTACGAAATTAATACCGACACCACTTCTCAAAAGGCAAAAGAAGCCTTAGTTTTTTCAAGAAAAATAGATACCGAAAAAGACAAAAAAATTGTACTTGATTTTATTTCGAATTATCAATCTGGGCATTATAAAATAGTATTTTCTGCAAAAGACAGTTTTGACAATCCTATTGAAACCGTTTCTAATTTCAATCTTATTCAAAGTAAAGACAAAATCAATCCAAATCAATTATTCACAATTGAACAAATCAATAAAGACCCGAGAAAAGATGGCTTTGTAACGATTCAACTTCGTTCCGTAATGGATACTTTGCATATTCATACCGCTGGAAATTACAAAAACCAAACTTTTTTTGAAAAGAATATCGTCTTAGAAAATCATCAAGCGACACTTACGATTCCAATTCAAAAAGGCTTCGAAAAGTTATTAAAATTTGGTTTTGAAAGTGTTTTTGAAAACCAGACTTTCACTAATCAATTAGAAGTAGAATTAAAATTTGTAGAACCTAAAATGGAATTTTCAGTAGAAAGTTTTAGAAATAAAATTCAACCTGGAAGTGCTGAAAATTGGTCTTTCAAATTAAATGCAACCAATACTCAAAAAGAAGCCGAAATTCTTGCTTCTATGTATGATAGTTCTTTAGATCAATTTACCAAAAAAGAATGGGATGCCCTTAATTTTTATGACTACAATAATAATAGAGTGAATTTTAGAACTGGTTTGGGGTTTGATAAAACGTTTACAGATATCCGAAATCTCAACTTAGAATTACCACCAATTAAACTTCAAAAGGAAGAAACTGAATTGAATTGGTTTCGATTTAATTTTAATAACTCAACTTATGGAGCCCCTGATGCACCATTAACAATTGACGAAATAAAGGATAAAAAAGTTGGATCTGAAATAGTTGAAGAGGACAGTAGCGTTCACAGTTTGGCTGCAATAACTGTAGCTGAAGTTGGAAATGGCCCACTAAATGAAGTTGCAGTTGTTGGATATGGAACAAGAAAGAAAAAAGATTCAGCTGCCTCTATTATGATTAGAGGAAATGGTTCATCAAATGGAGCATCACCTTTATATATTATTGATGGAGAAATCGCCTCTGAAGAAACCGTTAAAAATTTAAATCCAAGGGACATTCTTTCAATGGAAGTTTTAAAAGACAACAAAGGAACCGCTCTTTATGGAAGTAAAGGCGCTAACGGCGTAATAGTTATTACTACCAAAAAATCACTAGAAGCTTTAACCCAAGTAAAAGCCAGAAAAAATCTCTCTGAAACTGCTTTCTTTTATCCAAATTTAAAAACTGATTCCAAAGGAAAAGTAAGCTTTAATTTTACATCTCCAGAAGCTTTGACAGCTTGGAAACTTCGTTTATTGGCACACAACAAAAGTGCTGTAACAGGCTATTTAGAGAAAAGTGTTATTACTCAAAAAGAGTTGATGATTCTACCGAATTTCCCTCGTTTTTTTAGAGAAAAAGATACGATTGTGATTTCTGCCAAAATCTCGAATATGACTAATGAAGCGAAAACTGGAATTGCTCTTTTACAGTTTTTTGATGCTACAACGATGCAACCAATCGATGCCAAAATGCTGAATGTAAAAAACGTGAAAAACTTCACTATTCCCGCATTAGGAAATAACACGGCAAATTGGACAATTACTATTCCAGAAGGTTTGCAGGGAGTTCAATATAAAATTGTAGCAAAAGCTGGAAACTTCTCTGATGGTGAAGAAAATATACTTCCTGTCTTAACAAATAACATGCTAGTTACCGAAAGTATTCCGATTTGGGTTCGCGAGAATTCGAAGAAAGAATACACTTTTGAAAACCTTAAAAACAACAATTCAACGACTTTAAAAAATCATCAATTTACTTTGGAATATACTTCCAATCCGTCTTGGATTGCGATTCAATCACTTCCATATTTAATGGAATATGAACACGAATGTGCCGAACAGACTTTTGCCCGTTTTTATGCAAATGCTTTGGCTTCTGAGATTATTTCCAGTAATCCTAAAATTGCTACCATCTTTGAAACCTGGAGAAAAAACGGAAAATTGAATTCTAAATTGGAAAAAAACGAAGAATTAAAATCAATAATTCTTGCTGAAACTCCTTGGCTAAATGATGCGCAAAACGAAGATGAAAAGAAGAAAAAATTAGCCTTGCTTTTTGATTTGGAAAAAATGAAAACTTCGCAAGAAGCTACTTTTCAAAAATTAAAACAAAAACAAAAAACATCCGGAGGTTTCGCATGGTTTGACGGAAGCGACGAAAGTGAATACATTACCAGACATATTTTGGCAGGTTTGGGACATTTGTCAAAATTAAATACGAATGAAGAAACCATCAAAAAAATAGGTGAAATCTCAGAAAAAGGGATTCCGTTTATTGATGGCAAATTTTTAGAATATTATCGACAAAGAACTAAAGATTTAAAGGCAACCAATAAATTAATTTGGCCAACTCCATATTCTGATTTGCATTATTTATATACCAGAAGTTTCTATTTGAAGGATTATCCGCTTTCTGACACTTTGAAAAAAGCGACTAAATTATACCTAGAAACTGCCAAAAAAGATTGGCTCAATTATTCTTTGTATGAAAAAGGAATGACGGCTTTGACTTTAAACCGTTTTGGAGAAAAAGAGACTGCCAAAAAAATAGTTGAAAGTCTGAAAGAAACCGCTTCCAACAATGAAGATTGGGGAATGTATTGGATTGCGAATAAATCTGGTTGGTATTGGTATCAGGCTCCAATTGAAACACAAGCTTTATTAATTGAGGCTTTCGCCGAAATCAATAACGACACTAAATCTGTCGATGCCATGAAGGTTTGGTTGCTCAAAAACAAACAAACCAAAAACTGGCCAACCACCAAATCCACCACCGAAGCGGTTTACGCATTACTAATGCAAGGCAATGATTGGTTGAGTGTAAAAGACAATACTGTATTCAAAATTAGAGACGAAAAAATCCTAACCAAAAAACTATCTGAAAACGAAAAAGAAGCTGAAACTGGTTATATCAAACTCAATTGGAAAGCCGACGAAATCAAAAAAGAAATGGCAACAATCGTCGTTGAAAACAAATCGAAAGTTCCCGGTTTTGGTGGCGTGTATTGGCAATATTTTGAAGATTTAGATAAGATAAAAAGTAATTCTAAAACCAATTTATCGGTTTCTAAAGAATTATATATCAAAAAGAGCACTCTAAAAGGAGACGACCTGCAAAAGATAACAGCGAAAAACATTTTGAAAATTGGTGATTTAGTTACGGTTAGATTGGTTATTTCTGCCAAAGAAGACATGGAATTTGTGCACTTAAAAGATATGCGAGCTTCCTGTTTTGAACCTGTTGATGTGCTTTCGGGCTATCAGTACAAAGGCGGTTTAGGATTTTATAAAAGTACTAAAGATGTGGCGACTCATTTCTTTTTTGACAACATAAACAAAGGAACTTATGTTTTAGAATATGACATTCGCGTCAATAATACTGGGAATTTTTCAAACGGAATTACCACGATTGAGAGTATGTATGCGCCAGAATATACGAGCCATACGAAAGGAATTAGAGTGAAGACTATTCCTTAAATGACAAAAACATTTTTCATCAACCGCCTCGTCTCTTCGACTTGGCGGTTTTTTTTGTCTCTCTATATCTATTTCACAGAGATTCTCAGAGAAAAAAACAGAGATACACAAAGAAAATTTTACATTTTTATTGCCATCGATGATTACACTGATTTGCACAGATTTTTCTATAAATAACTCTAATATTCTTTGTGTATCTCTGCGTTACTTTGCGCGACTTTGCGAAATATTTTTTTTTAATAATACTAAAAACACATTCCCATAACATTTCGGTCTTACTTTCGTAAAAACTTTTTATGAAAAGAAAAAGAAAAATTCCGTTAGTAGTGATAAGCGATGTTCATTTAGGCACTTACGGCTGTCATGCCAAAGAATTATTACAATATTTAAAATCAATCAATCCTCAAACATTGGTTTTAAACGGAGACATTATCGATATGTGGAGTTTCACAAAAAGTTACTTCCCTGCACCACACATGAATGTCTTGAGACAAATTATAAAAATGTCAAACCTGGGTACTCGGGTAATCTACATCACAGGAAACCACGATGAAGCTTTACGAAAATACTCTGATTTCATTTTAGGAAATTTTGAATTGGTCGATAAACTCATTTTGGATTTAGACGGCAAAAAAACATGGATTTTTCATGGCGATGTATTCGATTCTTCTACTCAGGGTTATGCCAAAATACTAGCCAAACTTGGTGGAAAAGGGTATGATTTACTGATTTTAATAAATAGTTTAATCAATTGGTTTTTAGTTCTTTTAGGAAGAGAAAAACGTAGCTTTTCCAAAATGATAAAAGACAGCGTCAAGAAAGCCGTTTCCTTTGTTTCCAATTTTGAAACCACAGCTGCCGAAATCGCTATCCAAAAAAAATACAGTTATGTAGTTTGCGGGCACATTCACAAACCACAAATGAAGCAAATAGCAAATGAATACGGAAGCGTAATGTACCTAAATAGTGGCGATTGGATTGAAAACCTAACAGCATTAGAATATAAAAAACAAAAATGGAGTCTTTATCATTATAAATCTGATGATTACAAAGACTCTGACACTACGGAAGATAAAAATGTAAATGACATTGTAAACAAAATCCTCTCCTAAAACTTAAAATATACAGTAATGAAATGAGCACTCATCTAAATTGATCGTAACATTCAAATATCTGTGCGAATTCCATATTTCAAATAAAAAACAAATATTATCTGATATGAAAATATTTTACGCAATTCAAGCAACGGGTAACGGACACATTAGCAGAGCCACACAATTATATCCGTATCTACAAAAATTTGGTGAAGTCGATTTTTTTCTAAGTGGTAATAACGCAACTCTTGACATTAATTTACCCATAAAATTCAGAAGCGCCGGTTGTAGTCTTCATTACAGCAAATGTGGTGGCTTGAATTATTGGGATATTGCCAAAAATATTAGACCAACACAAATATATAAAGATGCCCAAATTTTGCCTTTGAAAAACTACGATATCGTCATCAATGATTTTGACTCTATTACATCGCTGGCTTGTAAAATGCAAAAAGTACATTCTGTTCAATTTGGACATCAGGCAAGTTTTATCTCTCCTAACACGCCAAGACCTGAAAAGAAAAGCGTGATGGGCGAAATGATTCTCAAGCATTATGCTCCTTCGCCAAAAAATATCGGTTTACATTTTGACAAATACGATGATTTTATTTTTCCGCCAGTGATAAAAGACGAAATTGTAAATGCCAACCCGAAAAACAAAGGTCATATTACAGTCTATCTGCCTTCGTTCCAACAGGATTGTTTAGAAAAAGCATTTAATAAACTTCCGAATATCCAATTTCATTGGTTTTTGGAGGGAATAAAAACCAAACATATCGAAAGAAACATCACCTACTATCCCGTCAATCAAGAGTATTTCAACAAAAGCCTGATCAACTGTGAAGGAATCATTACTGGCGGGGGATTTGAAACCCCTTCGGAAGCTTTATATCTCGGCAAAAAAATATTGAGTATTCCTATTCGCCAGCATTATGAACAGGAATGTAATGCCGCAGCCTTAAAAAAATTAGGCGTTCCGGTCCTTTATGATGTTGGTGATGACTTTGATTCAAAAATTGAAAATTGGCTAAATGCCCGAGTAAAATATTTTAGTATGAAAGCAAATAATATTCCTGAGACTTTGGAATATTTGTTTGATACTTACCATGATTAACTCAATTTAAAGGAGCGAAATAAAAGGCTTTTTCAGCAGAAATGGGTTCCTGCTGTCCGCTGTATTCCCGATTAACAAAAACTACGGCAAAAAAGCCTTGTTTTTCTAAATCGGGAGATGCCGCTTCCATCAGGGCTAGGTTAGGAAGATTGTGATTTTTTGGATAAACAAAAAAAGTGCTCTATTTCTAGAACACTTCGCTTTTATAAATTAACAACTTTTAGTCATTTAACATTTTCCAAAGTTTGTCTTTCAACTCAGTCAGGCCTTGTTGGGCAACTGATGAAATAAACATATAAGGAATCTCTTTGAAATCTTCATCTAATTGTGTTTTCAATTCAGCTTTCAATTCGTCATCCAGCATATCGATTTTTGAAACCACTAACAAACGCTCTTTATCAAGCATTTCTGGGTTATATTTAGTCAATTCGTTTACCAAAATATCATACTCTTCTTTGATGTTTGGTGTATCCACAGGAACTAAAAACAACAATGTAGAATTACGTTCGATGTGACGCAAAAAATAATGTCCAAGACCTTTTCCTTCAGCGGCACCTTCTATTATTCCAGGAATATCAGCGATTACAAAAGATTGAAAATCTCTGTAAGCTACGATTCCTAGATTTGGTTTTAAAGTCGTAAACGGATAATCAGCAATTTTTGGTTTCGCAGATGTCAACACAGACAACAAAGTTGATTTTCCAGCATTTGGAAAACCTACCAAACCAACATCAGCCAAAACTTTAAGTTCTAGAATTACATCCATTTCTGTACCAGGTAAACCCGGCTGAGAATAACGTGGCGTTTGATTCGTTGAACTTCTAAAGTGCCAGTTTCCTAAACCACCTTTTCCTCCACGACACAGCACTCGCTTTTCACCCTCCTCTGTAATTTCAAATAAAACTTCTCCAGTTTCTTTATCTTTTACAACAGTTCCCAACGGAACTTCAATGTATTTATCTTCTCCATCAGCTCCAGTACTTCTGTCACCACCACCATCTCCACCGTGACCTGCTTTGATATGACGAGCAAATTTTAAGTGAAATAAAGTCCAAAGAGCCTTATTACCAACCAAATAAACGTGCCCGCCACGACCACCATCTCCACCATCTGGGCCACCGTATTGAATGAATTTTTCTCTATGCAAATGCGTAGATCCCTTTCCTCCTTTTCCGGAAGAAACATAAATTTTTACGTAATCTACAAAATTTCCCTCTGTCATTTTCTTTTGTTTAAAAGCTTAAAAAGTTTAAAAGTTTAAAAGTTTAAAAGTTAAATAGAACACTATCAACTTTAAACTTCAAACTTTAAACCAATCTTAAACTAAATTTTTAACCTTTATAGGCTTTCACCAATACTTTATCAATCTTCACGCCATCCATATCGATGACCTCTAACACAAATTTTTGCCAAATCAACTTTTCTCCTTCTTTTGGGATATGCGCTAGTTCGGTCATTATTAAACCACTTACGGTGGTTACTTCGTAATCATTTATCAAATCATCTAATTCGAAATAGGTAAGGAAATCATGAAGCGAATAATGTCCATCGACCATCCAAGTTCCGTCTTCTCTTTCGATTAATTTAAAATCATCTTTATAAAAATCGGAGGCATCTCCAACCAAAGCTTCCAGAATATCGTTCAAAGTAATGATTCCTTGAAAAACACCGTATTCATCAGAAACCAATGCGTAATGAATTCCCGTTTTTTTGAATTGTTCCAAAGCTTTATAAGCAGTGGTTTGCTCCATCATGAACGGTGCTTCGGTCATAATTTCAGCCAAATTAAAATTGTCATTATCAACATTCGCAAAAATGTTTTTCAAATTGACAACTCCTACAATATCATCGTGGTTTTCATTATAAACTGGATAAATAGAGTGCAATTCTTTGAGCATAAACTCCCTTACTTTGCTTTTATCAGCGTGCAACGGCAACATTACGACCGCCTTTCGGTGAGTCATTAACGAATTGATTTTTCTATCTCCGATATGGAAAACACGTTCTACAATATCTTGTTCTATTTCTTGGACTTCTCCTCCTTCGGTTCCTTCTTTGATGATAGCTTTTATCTCTTCCTCGGTTACTTTTCCATCAGCCGTAGGTTTTATTTGAAAAATATCCAATAAAAAATCAGTCGAGGTGGTTAATAACCAAATGAAAGGGGCCGTTACTATGGAAACTATTTTCATTGGTAGCGCCACTGCTTTGGCGATACCTTCTGGATAGTTTAATCCAATTCTTTTCGGCAATAATTCTCCTAAGACCAAAGAGAAAAAAGTCAATACAACAACTACAATTCCAACTGCAATAGAATGTGCATACGGTATCAATGCATGAAAACCTTTTACAAATGTCTCGACATCGGCGGTAATTTTATCTCCACTGAAAATACCTGTCAGAATTCCGATAAGAGTGATTCCTATTTGAACAGTTGACAAAAATTTATTGGGAGAATTAGCCAAATCTAAAGCGATTTGAGCATTTTTATTTCCTTTTTTTGCGGCGGTTTCTAGTCTGTTTTTTCTGGCTGATATCAGTGCAATTTCAGACATGGAGAAAACACCGTTTAAGATTATTAGAAAAAATATGATTACTATTTCCAATGTTTAGATAGTTCGTTTATATATTGTTTTTTTGAAACCTTGTTGTTGTTTTTTTAGCCCAGATGGAAGTGGAAAGCTCATGGCTATAAAAAACTAATTTTTCTTGTCATAAAAGAGCGACCAAAGGAAGCTCCTTTTATGACATAGAAAAATAGTTATTTTATGGCTGTGACTTGTAACGTACAGCTGGAGATTGCTCCTATAAAGTATCGATAACTGCTGTTAGTCTCTCTGTAATTTCCTGAATAGTTCCTATTCCGTTTACAGCGTGAAACTTATTTTGCTTTTGATAATACCCTATTAGTGGAGCGGTTTTCTCGTTATATTCTTGGTAACGGTTTCTGATTAAGTTTTCATCTTGGTCATCTGCTCTTCCGCTTGTTTTTCCTCTTTCAAGAAGTCTGGCAACTAAAATGTTATCATCAGCTTCTAAGGCGATGGTTGCCGCTACGCTTGTACCAATAGTTGGTAAAAAAGCATCTAAAGCTTCGGCTTGTGAAATAGTTCTTGGGTATCCGTCGAATAAAATTCCGTTTGCATCCAAGTGTTTGTTTACCTCAGCGATGAGCATTTTGGTAGTTAATTCGTCTGGAACTAAATCTCCAGCATCCATATATACTCTTGCTTCTTTACCCAGTGGAGTGTCGTTTTTCAGGTTGTAACGAAAAACATCTCCTGTTGAAATGTGTGCTAATTTGTATTTTTCTTTTAAAAATTCTGCCTGAGTTCCTTTTCCTGCTCCTGGCTTTCCAAATAAAACAATATTGATCATTCCTTTTTTATATGTGGTTTTTACTAGTTTTCTATTCTTCTTTTAATTGATACACTTCAGGCAAATTACGACCTAAACCATCGTAATCTAATCCATAACCAACAATAAATTTGTTAGGGATTCGGATTCCGACATAATCAATTTTTAAATCTTTTTTGAAAGCATCTGGTTTGAAGAAAAGTGTTGCGATTTTAAAATGTTTTACATTTTGGCTTTTAAATAATCGTTTCAGCTCTTCAAGTGTGTTTCCTGTATCGATAATATCTTCCAAGACAACTACTGTTTTTCCAGTTAAATCTTGGTTCAAACCGATTAATTGTTTTACCGAATCAGTAGAAGACGTTCCTTCGTAAGAAGCTAATTTGATAAAAGAAACTTCACAAGGTTTCTTATATAATTTTAAAAAATCGGAAACGACCATAAAAGAACCATTTAAGACTCCAATGAAAATGGGGGTTTCATCAAAAAAATCATCTTCTATTTGTGCAACCATTTTTTCGATAGCAAAGTTTATTTCTTTGGCTGAAATAAACGGAACAAATTGTTTATCGTGTAGTTGTATCACTTTTTTATGTTTTAGATATTTGGCAAAGATAGGGATTTCACTTTTGACAATTGATAATTGATTTGTACTTTTCGCTCAAATTTAAGAGGATGCTGACTGAATTTCAAAAAAAATTAACTTCTGTTGCAGGTTATAAAGACAGCAGACAAAAATATGCCGATGAAGTTTTGGACAATCCAGAACTTTTGGCAGAGTTAATTCCTCTCTGTTTTGAGACCTCAGACAAGTGTCATCCTAAAGCTTGCTGGGTTTTTGAATTGATTTGCATTGAAAAAATTGATTCTATTAAAGAGTTTTTAGATTTTTTCTGTTCCAATATTGAAAAGCTAACCAACGAAAGTGCCATTCGATCTATATCAAAAGTTTGTTTCCTTCTCACAGTGTCACATTTTAAGAAAAAAGAAATTCAGCTTACTGAAAATCATCTGGAACAAATCGCTGAAACTTGTTTTGACTGGTTAATTAAGGATACTAAAGTGGCTTCAAAAGCACATGTAATGCGCACTTTATATCTTTTAGGACATCATTTTGACTGGATTCACCCCGAATTAAAAACCATAATCACCAAAGATTTTCCAAATCACACTCCCGCTTATAAGGCTGTCGCTAAAGAAGTTTTGAAGAAAATAAAATGATTATTTTTTTATTTTAATTCGTTCTACGGTACTTACAATCAAAGCCGTAATCACCAAAAGACCTATCATATATAGAGCATACTGTGTCATTTTCAATACAAAAACAGAAATCCAATTCGGTTTACCTGTACTTCGTTCTAGAATCCAAGCTAATGCAGCAATTCCTGCTAAAATGGCTGAAAAATTTCTAAAATAGGAATATATTAAAGATTGACTTAGCAAAATAATCCACGGAACAGTAATGCCTATCACAAAAAGTTGCATCAATTCAATTCCGATATTAAACCCCAATATACTCAAAACCATCGCGCTAGTATCTAGATTAAGATTTACTAGAATACTAGCAAAAGCCAAACCATGAACCAAACCGAAACCAGACGCAATATAAACTTCTTTACCTGGGAAAAGAGGATAAATGGCATGGATTGCCGAAATTAATATAGAAATTGCTATCAGTATCTCAACAAATTGTGATGGTAAATGTAACCAACCCAACGCACCAATTAATAAAGTAACAGAATGGCCAATTGTAAAAGCAGTAACTATTTTTAATAAACCAATAATACTATACTTTACACCGCCGAAGCTTCCCCATCTTTTACGGTTTACCACAAGTGTAGCCGGTAATAACAAAACAAGTAAAAACAGCAAATGATCGGTGCCTTCTTTGATATGCTGCATCCCTAATTTCACCATGCTTTTAAAACCCGTAAACCATGTTCCATGTCCTAGTTGTATTTTTAAAGGAGGTATTATTCCCATTTGTGGGTCAACCGCTATTACACCTATTTGTTTGGAGTTATCCTGTGAAATTCCAGTTTGCCAATCTTGTTCTATTGAAAACAAAATAGATTGAGTCGGGATTTGATGTATTATAATATCACAGGAAAGATCAAAATTCCTCAAACTATTAACGTTGCTTGGTTTTAGAAATATCGTGGCAACAACTTGTTTGTATTTACCCACAATAGGATCTTGGTTTTCATTAATTAAAACAGAACCAACACTGACATTCCATGAACTACGCAAGGAATCTGTTACCAGAATATGTTTTAGATAATATTGTTTTAAATTATTTAATTCCGATGAAGATTGCAGTAAAACAGATTTCTTATAAGCAGTCTCTACTATTTCTAAAGGAGTACTGAATTTTATTAAAATCTGCTCTTTTTCAACTATAAGTTGTGCCTTACTATCAGGCAAACCATGAGCTATAGCCAATTCTTTTCCTAAAAAAAACAATAACAACAGTAAACCAATAATTTTCTTTTTGTACATATAAACTTTAACCTTCGTAAGTAATTAAATGATTTGAGTTTTGTTAAATTTTGAACTTGGAAACAATTAGAAGCATTAATTCATGGCACTTAAACTATACTTTTTTTCTAAATAGGGCATCAGCATCTTATAAGGTATAATTGCCCAATCTTGAATACTACAATTTCCAGAGGGGAAAAAACCCAACAACAATCCTTTTTTTGTTACTGCATAGGCTGGTATTGACCAAGTATCTACTTTGTTTAATCCACAAGCAGTGTTTTTCATTTTGTCTGGATAAAGAGTTTTCAATATTGAAAAAATTTTAGGTGCAAAAACATACTTTCTATACTCATAAACCTCTTGCAAATCATTTACTGAAGGTTTTTTGGCTGTTTTTTTACCAAACCACAATAAGCGTTCTAAATCTATTGGTTTTCCGCTTTTAATATCTAAAGTGATTAACTGTTGCGATTTGAAAGGATTCTGGCTTTTAAAAACAGTATTTGATATGATTTTAAAACTTATCAATTTGTCTGTTAGGTACAGAATCTCTGGTGTAAACTTTAACTCTTTTCTATCAGGATTAAAATGTAGATAGTTTTGTATAAGTGTCAAATGGATCGATTGTAAAGCGACATTTAAGCTATCCAGTTTTAAATTTTTATTCAAACTACGCAATCTAAAAAAGGATATTCCTGACTCTTTTTCCAAAAACCAATCAGTAGAAAAATTTTTAAAAGTTTTATCTGTCTTTACTTTTGACAAATTTATTTTTGAAATTCTGTAAGCATCATATAAATCCAGATTATTTATTTGAGAAAAATAATTAAATTTTGACGAAGGAACGTCAATAATTGGGCTTAGAGTAAGGTTTATTTTCACCCCCTTGTCGTCAATCCAATATCCCCTCCATGTACCATTTTTATTTTCAGAAATCAGCATTTCTTCATTACCAGTTTTTGGTTCGATTCCAGGCAATTTTTCTGAATAGAATCGCCAAGCATTACCCATAATCCTGCCTTTAAAAGAACAGTCTTTTTTAGTATCATCAAAAAAATAACTCATATTTCGGATAGGAGACTCATCAAAACACAAAATTTTCGCTACTAATGTCCTTTCCCCAACTTTGCCTTGAAGATAAATGGTATTACTAATATGCGCCAATAATTCACCTGACTTCATGAATGAAGGTGCAAAGTATGCTAATACAAAAATTAAAATATACCTCATTTTTTTATTAAAATAAAGACAGCTCGTTTTATGAAAGAAATGAGCTGTCTTATTATTTATTATGACCTTATTTTTGTAACACAATTTTTTGTGTTGTTACACCTTCTTTAGTTGTAACTTTTATTAAATATACTCCAGCTGCTTCAGCAGAGATATCAAACATAACTGATTGACTTTTTCCTGTTAGCTCAACATTACGTTGCTTTATAATTTGTCCATTCAAAGCAACAATTTTTACCGTTGCTTTTCCAGATTCTAAATTACCAAATTGTAATGAAAACAAACCTGAAGTTGGATTTGGATATATCTTTATTTCAGATGATGGCAGCTCTGCATTAGCCGGAGATAAACCTAAATTATTAGCATTTGCTACAAAAATATTAGACATGGGAGTTACAACATTACCTGTTATTGGATCAACAGCCATATCATACCCAATATAAAAACTAGGATAAGGAGGCTGATTGTATGCAGAATTTTGCCATGCTATAGCGGTACGATACTGTGGATCCTGCATTAATGTAGGAATACGATAATTAGTAGATGTATTTGTAGTAAAAATAACAAGCCCTGAGTTATCTGATTCTCGTAAAATAACTTCTTCTCTCCAATCTCCAAATATATCGGCTTGTAAACACGGATTACTTTTAGTACTATTATTCGTTGACACTCCTTTTGCAGTTTGATTATAGATTGTAAATAAACGCCCGGCACTTTTGGTAGTTGGATTCCATTTGTCTATATATCCTCGGTCAAATAATTCACGACCTAGGTCACCATCCCACCAAATTCCAAAATTATAAGAAGGCACAGAAGTGCTTATTGAATTTCCTTTTGAGTCATAAACATTACCCCCTGAAGAACCCCACATTTCATAACCTTTATAATTAGGATCGATATCGGCAGCCATAGAACGTCCTACATCACCGCTGGTTGAGATTCCCCAGTTAGTTTGTCCTGTTTTTGCATCGTATTGTCTTAGTCCTAATGGAGCATAACTACTTGGAGATTCCAAATTAATCCAAATTTCCTGCCCTTGACGATCTAAATCCATATCTGTCATGTGTAAGGCGTCACCATGTCCCATACCATAAGTCCAAAGACGCTTTCCATCATCGTTTAAAGCACTAGATCCGTTAATTATCTCATCTTTTCCGTCTCCATCTACATCGCCTATTTGCATTTGATGATTTCCTTGACCAGAAAAAGCTTCATTCCCAGGATCACTTGTATCCTTGCTATCAAATTTCCAACGCATTGTAAGTTGACCATTTCGCCAATCATAAGCAGCACGAGTCAATTTATTATAATACCCACGACCTACGATCAAACTAGGTCTTGCACCATCAAGATAAGCTACTGCAGATACAAAGCGATCCATACGGTTACCATAATTATCTCCCCAATCTGACACTGAATTACCTCTAGCTGGCTCATAGTTTACAGTTGCCATAGCCGCACCCGTAAGCCCATTAAAAACAGTTAAGAATTCAGGCCCTTGTTGCACCCAACCAGAAGTGTTACGATAGTCTACCGTAGAATCTCCAATAACTACGCCTGTTCCGTCAATAGTACCATCGGCAGTTTTTAAAATAATCTCGGCTTTACCATCTCCATCAAAATCATATACCATGAATGGGCTATAATGAGGTCCAGCATTAATATTGATACCTGTATCGATACGCCACAACAAAGTACCATCAAGTTTATAACAATCATAGATTTGTTTACCACTATAACCACCCGCATTATCATTTACAATAGTAGGATCCCATTTTAAAATAATTTCATATACACCATCTCCATCAACATCTCCTACAGAGGCATCATTTGCAGTGTATGTGTACGTACGAGCATCAGGTAATGTACCTCCAGGTGGCATCTGAATTGGAACTGTCATTTGATTACTTGCCCATACTAACACAGGACTAGAAGGAGTACCTTCTACCCCATTGATAATAGCAGTAACAGTATAATTATCATTTGAAGTGGTACTATTATCCAAATAATTAGTGGAATTCGTAATTGGAGATGTTGTAATCTTTACCCCATTACGATACACATTAAAAGCTACATTTGAAGGATCTGTAGCTAGCAAACGCCAACTCAAATAGACTGTACTAGAGGTTTTGCGAACAGCCACAAGACCTCTGGTCAAAAACTCTATCTGTTTAGCTGTAGTAACTACTGCATCAGCCACAGCAAGAGTATTCAATCTAACCACATCTCCATAAGAAGTACCGGCACTATTAATAGCATAAGCTCTCGTATAATACATTGTTGAAGGTGTAAGACCTGAAAGCGTTACCGAAAAAGTTCCCATACCACCTGACCCTTCTATAACTTTTGTATTTGCAGTAGTTGGAGTTGAATTAGCAATACTATAAACAACACCTCTTTCTGTTATGGCTTGTCCTCCATCAGAGGTAATACTACCACCACTTACAGCGGTAGTCGTAGTAATACTAGTTAAAGCATTAGTTGTAAGTACTGCTGGAGGAGGTGCCGGAACATACACTCGAGCAATAGGTGTAACTACACTACTTGAATTTGCCTTTGTATAAACAACATAAGGATATGGTGCGCTTCCCTTGGCTATAAAAAGATTACCTACTGCCTCGTCAATACCACGGGTAATTGGCGGCGCAGTTAATTCAGTCCAAGCAGTTGCGCCTGCAGCTAGCATTTGGATTCGAGCTACTTGTGCATAAACAGTACTATCATACTTATCTATTACAGTACAAAATACATTTCCAGAATTATCATTAATAAGAGTTATACCTTGCCCATCTCTAGTAGAAAGTGATGTTTTAGCACTCCATGTATTTGTTGATTTGGTATATATGATTGATGTCGCCTTATTACTGTTACCAATATCGAAACTTACAATACATAGATTATTAGCATCCCTATTGGCAATGCAAATTTGCCTAAGATTACTAATAGGAGTTGAATTAACACTTTCTACCCAAGTACTTCCATTAAAACTATATAATGCCATAGTCCCATTTTGGTCAGCAGCTCCAGCCAACCTACAATACACTAACCAAGGCTTGTCTGTGGCATCTATTACCAAACTTGGTAGTGCACCTAAACCTGATACAGCTCCAGAACCCACTATTTCCCAAGTCGTTCCATTGAATTTTTTCACATACGGAATCACACCCGTATCACTAAATGCAACATAAGGTGTATTGAATGAATCAAAAGCAATTGAAAAGCGTGAACCTGAAAATTTACTGCTAGCTCCATTAACATTTCCTGTCGAAACATACAGGTTATTGCTGTCATTATTCAACGCATCCCATGTTTCAGTAACAAAGTCGTATTTTTTTATAGCCAATTTAGACCCTGCACTTAAATCGATATAAGCTACATAAAGTGAGCCTATTGCGTCTGAATAAATTTGGGTATATGAAGCACTCGACCCTAGACTGGCACCAGCCTGCACCCAAGTACCATCACTTAAACGCTTCTTGACTTTCGGCACTCCACTTTCGGTATAAGCCACATAAGGAGTGAAATCGACTCCGTTATTTACAACCGCAATACTGGTATAGGAGGAAGCTACCGAAGAAATTGCTTGTTCATTTCCCAATATAGACCATTGCTGGGCAAAAGAGGAAAAACAACTTAACAAAAGCCACACTATTACGAAAACCGACCTGGGAAGTCTTTTGTATAAAAAAGTAAAATTTTTATTCATATAAAAATATTTTATAGGTTATACTGTAAAATAATTGAATAAAACAAGTAAAACCATCCTGTACAATCCTGAAATAAAAAAGAAAAAATAAATAATTTTAACACAAAACATAAACCATACACTTATTAAATGTCTTTTATTTAAAAAATAATCATTTTTAATAACAATTCGTTAATTTATGTTTAGTCCACATAGATAACGTACGATTGTCGATCATTTTGATATTAAAACCACCTATTCGAGCTATTTTCAACAACTCCATTTTATTTTTACTCATTTAAAAGTATCTTTGTTCCCAACAAACAATTACACAATGAATTATTTTTCTTCCAATTTTAAATTAGGAATTCTTGGTGGTGGACAACTCGGCAAAATGCTTTTGTTTGACACTAGAAAATTCGACATACAAACCTACGTTTTAGACCCAAGCAACGAAGCTCCTTCCAAAATAGCCTGTAATCATTTTGTTCAGGGCGATTTGATGGATTTCGAAACCGTTTATAATTTTGGTAAGCAAGTCGATGTTTTGACTTTTGAAATTGAATTAGTCAATCTGGATGCCTTAGAAAAACTAGAAAAAGAAGGCAAAAAAGTATATCCTTCGCCAAAAACTTTGAAACTGATTCAAAATAAAGGAGTTCAAAAGGATTTTTATACTCAGAAAAATATTCCAACCGCTCCATTCAAACGATATGCAACTTTAAAAGACTTGGTAGTTGAATTAGTAGAATCTAAAATTCAACTTCCTTTTGTGTGGAAATGCACCGAATTTGGATATGATGGAAACGGTGTAAAGGTCATCCGCCAAACATCAGATTTAGAGAATTTACCCAATGTTGAATGTATTGCAGAAACAATGGTGCCTTTCAAAAATGAATTGGCAGTAATTGTGTGTCGCAATCCACAAGGCGAAATAAAAACATATCCAGTGGTTGAAATGGAATTTCATCCCGAAGCCAATCAGGTGGAATATGTAATTTGTCCAGCCCGAATTGATGATAAAGTAGCTGATAAAGCCAGAGCGATAGCTTTGAATGTTTCGCAGCAATTCAATCATGTTGGTCTTTTGGCGGTAGAAATGTTCCAAACTGAGGACGATGACATTTTAGTAAATGAAGTTGCCCCTCGCCCACACAACTCTGGTCATTATAGTATTGAAGCTAGTTATACTTCACAATTTGAAAACCATTTGAGAGCAATTTTAAATCTACCATTAGGAAATACTGACAGTAAAGTTGCTGGAATTATGGTAAATTTAGTGGGTGCCGAAGGATTTTCCGGTGATGTTATTTACGAAAACATAGAAACTATCATGGAATGGGATGGCGTTACACCACATATTTATGGCAAAAAAGAAACTCGTCCGTTTAGAAAAATGGGACACGTAACCATAGTAAATGAAGACATGGTTGAAGCACGAAAAATTGCCGAAAATGTAAAGAATACAATTAGAGTGATTAGTAATAAATAAATACAAATTTCATAAATTACAGTGGATTTGATCTATACAAATCTGTGTAATCTATGTCAAAAAACAAAACAATGAGCAAAGTAGCTATCATTATGGGAAGTATCTCTGACATGCCAGTCATGCAGGATGCAATCGACATATTAAAAGAATTTGGAATCGAAACCGAAGTAGATATTGTTTCTGCACACAGAACCCCTGAAAAACTATTTGATTTCAGTAAAAATGCACACACTCGTGGTATTTCGGTTATTGTTGCTGGAGCTGGTGGAGCAGCACATTTACCTGGAATGGTAGCTTCGATGTCGCCTCTTCCTGTAATTGGAGTTCCAGTAAAGTCAAGCAATTCTATTGATGGCTGGGATTCTGTTTTGTCTATTTTACAAATGCCTGGTGGAGTTCCAGTTGCTACTGTAGCTTTAAATGGAGCTAAAAACGCAGGAATTCTAGCGGCGCAAATTATTGGTAGTGCTAACTCAACGGTTTTAAATAAAATTGTTACCTATAAAGAAGGACTCAAAGAAGCGGTTATTAAGGCTTCTGAAAACTTGAATAAATAAAAAAAAAGCTCCAAATAAATGGAGCTTTTTTGATATTGCAAAATTCTAAACTTGGGGAAATTCAGTATTATCAATATAAATTTCTTTCGATTTGGGGACAAAAAGAGTTTATTATTTCGACATTATCAATTCATTATAAAGAATTAATTACTCGACAAAAGTATATAAAATATCGATTAAATGCGCAATACTCATAAATTTTAACAAATTTTTCTTGTTTTTATTTTCTAAACGTTATTTTATAAAAACATAAAATCAATTATTTGAAACAAAAAAACTCTGTAATCATGAATATATTACTTCAAAAATTTAACACGAAGCTAGATACAGCCCCATTTTCAAAAATAAAGAACGAAAATTACCTTCCTGCATTTCAAGAAGCAATTGCTTTGGCCAAAACCGAAATTGACGCAATCGTTAACAATACAGAAAAACCAACTTTTCAAAACACAATTGAAGCATTATCTTTTAGCGGAGATACTTTAGACCGAATTTCAAGTATCTTTTTTAATTTAAATTCTGCTGAAACAAGTGATGAAATGCAAAAAATCGCTCAGGAAGTTTCTCCTTTATTATCTGAATTCGGAAATGACATTACCCTAAACACTGATTTATTTGCTAGGGTAAAAGCTGTTTACGACCAAAAAGATTCATTAGACTTAAATATTGAACAAACTACTCTTCTCGACAAACAATACAAAAGCTTTTCAAGAAACGGCGCTAATTTACCAGAAGACAAAAAAAATCAGCTTAGAGAAATCGACAAAGAATTATCAAAATTGAGTTTGCAATTTGGCGAAAATGTTTTGGCTGAAACTAATGCTTTCGAATTACATATAACTGATGAAAAGGATTTATCAGGTTTGCCAGAAGGAACTATTGAAGCCGCTAGGTTATTAGCAAAAGAACAAGAAAAAGAAGGCTGGATTTTTACTTTAGACCATCCAAGTTACCTCCCTTTTATGACTTATGCGGACAATCGCGAATTGCGCAAAAAAATGGCGATTGCATTTGGTGCCAGATGTTTTCAAAATAATGAATTTGACAATCAGGAGATCGTCTTGAAAATTGCCAAATTACGTTTTGAAAGAGCTAATCTTTTAGGATATGAAACACATGCTCATTTTGTTTTGGAAGAGAGAATGGCTCAAAATCCTGAAAAAGTAAAATCATTTCTAAATGACTTGCTGGCCAAAGCAAAACCAGCTGCGCAAAAAGAATTTGAACAATTATCAGCTTTTGCTAAAAAATTAGACGGAATAGAACAATTAGAAAAATGGGACGGAGCTTACTATTCTGAGAAATTGAAGCAACAACTTTTCAATTTAGATGATGAAAAATTGAAGCCTTATTTTCAATTAGAGAAAGTACTAAATGGGGCTTTTACAATTGCAGGAAAACTTTATGGACTTACTTTTACTGAAGTTTTTGACATTGATAAATACCACGAAGAAGTTTCTACATACGAAGTTAAAGATGAATTTGGGGAGCTAGTTGCTGTTTTCTATGCTGATTTCTTTCCAAGAAAAGGCAAACGAAATGGTGCTTGGATGACTTCATTCAAATCACAGTATATTAAAGATGGCAAAAATGAAAGACCACATATTTCGAATGTCTGCAACTTTACAAAACCAACAGAAACCAAACCATCGCTTTTGACATTTAATGAAGTGACAACTTTATTTCATGAATTTGGTCACGGATTACATGGAATGCTAGCAAATACAACTTATCCAAATCTTTCGGGAACTTCTGTTTATTGGGATTTCGTAGAATTACCAAGTCAGATTATGGAAAACTGGTGTTACGAACCAGAAGCTTTGGCTTTGTTCGCACATCATTATGAAACAGGTGAAGTCATTCCACAGGAATATGTAGAAAAAATTAAAGAAAGTGCGAGTTTCCAGGAAGGAATGGCAACTATGCGTCAATTGAGTTTTGGATTATTAGATATGGGTTGGCATGGACAAGATCCTACTAATATTACTGACATCAAGACTTTCGAAACGGAACAATTTGCTTCAACACAATTATATCCTGATGTAAGAGAAAATGCTATGAGTACAGCATTCTCGCATATTTTTCAAGGCGGATATTCTTCGGGTTATTACAGTTATAAATGGGCTGAAGTTCTAGATGCTGATGCTTTTGAATATTTCAAAGAGAATGGTATTTTCAATAAAGAAGTAGCTACAAAATTCAAAGATAATGTCCTTTCAAAAGGAGGAACTGAATTACCAATGGAATTATACAAACGTTTTAGAGGACAGGAACCAAGTCCGGATGCGTTGTTGAAACGTGCAGGATTAATATAAATTGTTGACCAACAATTCTTGATAGAAACCGAAGTAGTAATGCTTCGGTTTTTTTATTTTAAAAACTCTCTGAAGTTATCTTTGGTTACCAATAAAAAATTGGGCTGATAAGCTTCTTCAAATGATTTAGGGAGTTTTACTTTTTTTAAAGGCGACCATTTGAATTCAAAAGCACTTACAGTATCTGCATTCGTTTCGATATAATCAATTTCTTGTTGCGAAGTGGTTCGCCAGAAATACGGTTTCGCTAAACTATCGGAGTAAGAAAGCGTTTTTATTCGCTCTGAAACCAAGAAATTCTCCCATAAAGCTCCTTTATCTTGCCTGAATTCAAGCGTATTAAAATTTCCAATCAGCATATTTCGAACACCATTATCATAGAAATAAATTTTTCTATTGGCTTTAATTTCGTTCCGAAGATTTTTACTAAAACTATTAAGTCTAAAAATCACAAAAGCTTTTTCGAGCAAATCAATATAATTGCTCACCGTATTTTTATCAACTCCAACTAATTGTGCAAGTTCATTATAACTCACTTCACTTCCTACTTGCAAAGCCAAAGCGCGCAGAATTTTTTCCAAAACTTCAGATTTGCGAATACCAGCTAAACTTAAAACGTCTTTATACAAATAACTTGAAACCAAGTTTTTCAAAATTTCGTATTCATTCCCAAAATTATTGATCACATCAGGATACATTCCGTATAACAATCGTAGTTCTAATTGTTGCTGTGCTTTGATATAACCCACATTATTCTCAAATTCATTCCATGAAATAGGGAATAAATGATACTCGAATTTACGTCCAGTCAATGGTTCCTGGGTAACATGATTAATATCAAAAGCCGATGAACCGCTCACGATTACCTGAACATCTTTGATTTGGTCAACAATAATCTTCAACTTCAAACCAATATTAGGAATACGCTGTACTTCATCAATAAACACATATTTATTATTACCAATAATACTTTTTAAAGTTTCAGTATTGGCATTCGCCAAAGTATCTACCACCACAGCATCATCTCCGTCCAAAAAAAGAAATGGAGTGCCTTCTAATAAAGTATTTATCAAAGTAGTTTTACCTACTTGGCGAGGACCAATAAGCAAGATTGCCTTACCTTTATTTAAGTTTTGCTTTATTCTTTGTGTTAAATACCTTGAAATCATAGTCATAAATTTAAAACAAAGATATAACATTAATTCCTATTCACCAATTTTATAGTTATTTTGGTGAACGTATTCACCAATTATATATATTTTTTGGTGAATGTATTCACCAAAATTGATATTTTATGTAATTATAGATGCTAATTTATATATTTAAAAAAATAAATTGCACAAACTTTCATTTATTTTTGAAAGTTTAAAAACTTTTATATATCTTTGACCTATCAAAAGAAAATTAATTCTAAAAATGGAATTCAAAGAAGCAAAAAATAAATTCGTTCAAACTTGGGGAGCTTTAGGTTCTCAATGGGGTATTAATAAAACCATGGCGCAAATTCATGCTTTATTAATGGTTTCAAACGAAGCGGTTTCTATGGAAGACATCATGGAAGAATTACAAATTTCTCGTGGAAATGCCAGCATGAACCTAAGAGCATTAATGGACTGGGGAATTGTTTACAAAGAATATAAAGCAGGAGAAAGAAGAGAGTTTTTCACAGCCGAAAAAGACTTAGACGAATTGGCCGTAAAAATCTCCAGAGAGAGAAGCAAAAGAGAAATTAAGCCCGCTCTAAAAATTCTAAAAGAAGTTTCTTCAATTGAAGCAAAAGATTCAGCAGAAGAAAAACATTTTGTTGACCAAACTTCTAAATTGTATGATTTTGTATTAAAAGCAGATAACGTACTTGATAAAATTACTGAATACAAAGACAATTGGTTGACGCAATTGCTAATGAAATTTATGAAATAAAAATTATTTCTTTAATCAAAACTTTCATTTTTTTCTGAAAGTTTAAAACAATAAATAACTATGAGTTTTTTAAACGCACAATGGACAAACTTATCATTAATTAATTATGAAATTGATGCTCAAATACTCGAAAAGTATCTGCCTGTTGGAACAGAATTAGATATCTGGAACGACAAATGTTATGTTAGTCTGGTTGGTTTTATGTTTAAAGAAACTAAGGTTTTAGGAATCAAAATTCCGTTCCATGTTGATTTTGAAGAAGTAAATCTCCGCTTTTATGTAAAACGTTTTGAAAACGGAGAATGGAAACGCGGTGTAGTTTTTATAAAAGAAATTGTCCCTAAAAAAGCCATCACATTTATAGCAAACAGTTTGTACCGAGAACATTATGAAACTCGAAAAATGAGACATAAAATCATCGAAAATGAAAAGACCAAAACCTTCATCTATCAATGGAAAGTAGATAAAAAATGGAATACTATAAAACTTGAAACTCAAAAAGATCCGAAAGAAATTAAGATTGATTCAGAAGCTGAGTTTATAACTGAACATTATTTTGGATACACAAAATATAATGACAATACCACTTTTGAATACGAAGTGAAGCATCCACGATGGGAGCAATTAGAAGTTAAAAACTTCATGCTAAAAGTTGATTTTCAAAAAAATTATGGTGATGATTTTGTTGTTTTGCAAAACTCAAAACCAGTATCAGTTTTCTTAGCTAACGGCTCAAAAATAAAAGTCGAAAACAAAAAAACGCTGCGTCATGAATATCAATTATAATATCATCGGTTATTGTATTTATCTCTTCATTACGATTTTAATCATTATAAAAGTTGGAAAAATCTGCTATAAAAACGGTAATATTTATGTCGCTGAACTGATTCCAAATCATGAAGCCCTATGCCAAAAAATTAATCAGGTTTTACTTCTGGCTTATTATCTATTAAATATTGGTTATTGCGCAATGACTTTAATTTCCTGGCAAAAAATCACATCATCAACACAACTTATTGAAACCATCGGTCTAAAAACTTCGCTCATCATTTTCATTATATCCATTTTACATTATCTGAACATTATAATTCTAACCAAATACATTCAAAAATTAATTAACTAATACTTAAAATCAATCATTATGGAAACTTCAAAAATTTTAATCGGTTACAGTCTTTATTTACCAATTGCATTATTCCTTACTTATTACGTTTCTAAAACACTTTTTAAAAACGGTAAAATATTCATGCTAGACATTTTTAAAGGGAGAGAAGAAATCGCTCAGGCAACCAACAAACTTTTCGAAACTGGTTTTTATTTACTGAATATTGGTTTTGCCCTTATGATTCTACAAATTCAGTTATACCAAAACAGTTACCAAGAATTAATCGAAAAATTAAGTTATAAAATTGGCGGATTTTCAATTTATCTTGGTTTAATGTTATTCTTCAATCTATATTTTTTCTTTAGAGGAAAAAGAAAAGCTAAAGAAGTTTAAATAGAAGAACGAATTGTTTTTAAAGCCTAAAAAAGGAACCATTTAAAAATAATTTTGATATCTGTTTTATTTGCAGCAGATTATTTAAATAAGCATTGAAAATAAAAAAACTATGAAAGCAATAAAAAACCTAAATACAATTGCATTATCCATCCCATTATTTATTGCTTTTTTTTCAATATTTGAAAGAGGACTGCTTGCATTAGCACTACTCTCCACAATGGTCACAGGTTTAATTCAAGTAATACTTGCATTTAAGTATTGGAAAGAAAATCCAAAAAATGTATTTATTAAAATTTACTTTTTTATTGTTTCTGTATTCTTTTTCTTTTTATGTTTCTTCGATGAAAGTTGGATTTGGTATTTACCTCCAATCTTATGTTTATATTTATCAATATTAATTTACACTAATGAAATCAACTAAATTAATTATAGCAGCAGGAACTGGATTTTTAGGCCAAAGCTTAGTAAATCATTTTAAAAATAAATTTGAAGAAATCGTGATTTTGACCAGAGGAAACTCTAAAATCATTGATGAAATAAAATATGTCAATTGGAATGCAAAGTCTTTTTCAGGCTGGGAAAAGGAATTAGAAAACGCCACAGTTTTAATCAATCTCACTGGAAAATCAGTTGATTGTCGCTATACCAAGAAAAATAAAAAAGAGATTTTATTATCAAGAATAGAAAGTACAAAGGTGCTTAATAAAGCTGTTTTAAATTGTACCAACCCACCAAAACATTGGCTGAATTCATCCACTTCAACTATTTATCGTTTTTCTTTAGACAAGGAAATGGATGAAATTGATGGCGAAATTAGTAATGATTTTTCTATGAATGTTGCTCAATCTTGGGAAAAAGCATTTTTTAAAACTGAAACACCAAAGACTCTAAAAACCGCTTTACGAACTTCTATCGTTTTAGGGAAAAATGGTGGCGCTTTTATTCCATTAAAAACTTTGGCTAAACTTGGTTTTGGCGGAAAACAAGGAAAAGGAAATCAATTGGTGAGCTGGATTCATGAAAAAGATTTTGCAAGAGCCATTGATTTTATTATCGAAAAAGAAATGATAGGAAAAGTAAATATTGTTTCACCAAAACCAATTGCAAATAGAGACTTCATGTCATTATTACGAAAAGCTGTTAAAATCCCTTTTGGAATTCCAGTAAATGAAACACTTTTAAAATTTGGCTCAATAGTAATCAGAACTGAAGCTGAATTGGTTTTAAAAAGCAGAAATGTAATTCCAAAACGATTGCAGGAAAATGGATTTCAATTTGAGTTTGATACTTTAGAAAAAGCTTTAAAAAATCTAATTTAAGTTTGATATAAAATCCAACTAATTGGAGCTTTAGAAATTATTTAAGAGCATTACGTGTTAGAAAAAAAATCTGCGAATCTGTGGTAATTTTGATCTAAGAAAAAATCACTGAAAGAAATCAAAAGAAAACCACCATCAACCACCAAAAAATCGGCACAGCCTCAACCCAAAAAGAAGTGTAATATTTCGATCTGTTTGAATTGGCAAATACAATAAACAAACTCAACATTGCGACCATAATCAGATTTATAAAAAGGTCTTTATAATTAAATGTAGAAATCAAAAATTCCAACAAACAAAACGGAACCAGCAATAACAATCCTAGAATTTTAGTTTTCTTTACTCCTATCGTTTGAGGTACAGTTTGCAAATGCGGATCATCATTGGCTAAATCTAATATTTCAAAAACTAAAATCAGCACAAAAATCAATATAAACCGTTGGATACATTTTATAAAAAAATCAGTAGTAAATGGGATTCCCGCATTTATTAAAGGCAAAACCAAAGTTGCACCAACCCAACAAATGGCCACTATATAAATTTTTACTCCTGCCCAATTTCGCGCATTTCTTTTGTTAGGAAAAAAAGGAAGTGTATATAATGCCGTTATGGCAAAAATTCCAAATGAGACTAATTGTGTAATTCGTTTCAAATGAAAAAAATAATATCCAACCAAAACAAACGAAACAAAACTCAAAAGAGCAATAATTTTTAAAAGAATTCCTACTGGCTTTTTCCCCACCCGAACCAAAGCATCATATTTTACAAAATTATATCCTACAATTGTTCCAAAAAAAACAAACAAAGCCATAGCTTCATCATGCTGAATATGAAACACATGAAAAGTAATTTGGACTAATGCAAAAGTGGACAAAGCCACATGAATACTGCTATTCAGGTAAAAATTTAATATTTGTTTCAATAGTTTCATTTCTTAAATCTAATCAATTGTTAACAAATCAACTATTTAGTTGAAAATTTCATAAAAATTGAAGTTAAAATTACCCTTTAAATTATTAATAATACTTAATTTTGCGCAACAAAAAAACAACACATTTATCATAAATTGTAACAAAACTAGTATAAACTTACTTTAAATAAAGAATATACTTGGCCCAAATTACATTTCTTTTAAAAAATTATAGATAACTACAAATGAAAACAGATGCTTTTGCTTTAAGACACATTGGTCCAAGAGAAACAGATCTTCAACACATGTTACAAACTATTGGGGTTGAATCGATCGAACAACTTGTTTATGAAACCCTGCCAGACGATATTCGTTTAAAAGCACCTTTGAATTTAGATCCCGCAATGACGGAATATGAATTTACAAATCATATTCAGGAATTAGGAAATAAAAATAAAGTATTCAAATCATATATTGGTTTGGGTTATCACCCAACGATTGTTCCGGCTCCAATTCAAAGAAATATCTTCGAAAATCCAGGGTGGTACACCGCTTATACGCCTTACCAAGCTGAAATTGCACAAGGTCGTCTTGAAGCTATTTTAAATTTCCAAACTATGATTATCGAATTAACAGGAATGGAAATCGCTAATGCTTCTTTATTAGATGAAGGAACTGCGGCTGCAGAAGCGATGGCATTATTGTTTGATGTTCGTACACGTGATCAAAAGAAAAACAACATAAATAAATTCTTCGTTTCTGAAGAAATTTTGCCACAAACTTTATCTGTATTACAAACTCGTTCAACTCCGGTTGGAATTGAATTAGTAGTTGGAAACCATGAATCTTTTGATTTTTCAAATGAGTTCTTCGGTGCCATTTTACAATACCCAGGAAAATATGGTCAGGTAAATGATTATAGCTCTTTTGTTGCTAAAGCAAAAGAAAATGAAATAAAAGTAGCTTTTGCTGCCGATATTTTATCTTTAGCAACTTTAACTTCTCCAGGAGAAATGGGTGCAGCTGTAGTGGTTGGAACTTCACAACGTTTTGGTGTTCCAATGGGTTATGGTGGTCCTCACGCTGCTTTTTTTGCCACTAAAGAAGAATACAAACGATCTATGCCAGGTCGTATTATAGGGGTTTCTATTGATGCAAATGGAAATCGTGCTTTACGTATGGCTTTAGGAACTCGTGAGCAACATATTAAACGTGAAAAAGCAACTTCAAATATTTGTACTGCTCAGGTTTTATTAGCGGTTATGGCCGGAATGTATGCGGTTTACCACGGTCCAAAAGGATTACGATATATTGCTGGAAAAGTTCATGCATCGGCAGTTACCACTGCTGAAGCTTTAAATAAATTAGGAGTTTACCAAACCAACACGGCTTACTTTGACACTATTTTGGTAAAAGCAGATGCTCAAAAAGTAAAAGCTATTGCGGAGAAAAACGAAGTAAACTTCTTTTATGTTGATGCTGATACCATTTCGATTTCATTAAACGAAACTACTTCAATTGCGGATATCAACCAAATTATTGCCATTTTTGCTGAAGCTTTAGGAAAAGAAACTTTTACTGTTTCTGAATTAGCAACTGCAAGTCAATTACCTGCTTCATTAGAAAGAACATCTTCTTTCTTAACGCATGATGTTTTCAACAATCATCATTCAGAAAGTCAGTTAATGCGTTACATCAAAAAATTAGAGCGTAAAGATTTATCATTGAATCATTCGATGATTTCATTAGGTTCTTGTACGATGAAATTAAACGCAGCTTCAGAAATGCTTCCTTTATCAATGCCAAATTGGAACAGCATTCACCCTTTTGCACCAATAGAACAAGCGGAAGGTTATATCACAATGCTTAAAAAATTAGAAGAACAATTAAATGTAATTACTGGTTTTACTGGAACAACATTACAACCTAACTCTGGAGCCCAAGGAGAATATGCTGGTTTAATGGCTATCCGTGCTTACCATTTGTCAAGAAACGAAGGCCACCGTAATGTATGTTTAATTCCTTCATCAGCACATGGAACCAATCCTGCTTCTGCGGCGATGGCTGGAATGAAAATCATTGTAACTAAAACTACTCCAGAAGGAAATATTGATGTAGAAGATTTAAGAGAAAAAGCGATTGAGCATAAAGATGATTTATCTTGTTTGATGGTAACGTATCCTTCTACTCACGGAGTTTTTGAATCTTCAATTATTGAAATCACTAAATTAATCCACGAAAATGGCGGATTAGTATATATGGATGGTGCAAACATGAATGCTCAGGTTGGTTTAACAAACCCAGCTACAATTGGCGCAGACGTTTGTCACTTAAACTTACACAAAACATTCGCTATTCCTCACGGTGGTGGTGGCCCTGGAGTTGGACCAATCTGTGTGAACGAAAAACTGGTACCATTTTTACCAACAAACCCAATCTTAAAAGTAGGTGGTGAACAAGCGATTACAGCTATTTCATCTGCACCTTACGGATCAGCTTTGGTATGTTTAATTTCTTACGGTTACATCACAATGATGGGTGCTGAAGGATTAAAAAGTGCTACAGAACATGCAATTTTAAATGCAAACTATATGAAAGCACGTTTCGAAGGACACTATCCAATTCTTTATACTGGAGAATGTGGAAGAGCGGCTCATGAAATGATTTTAGATTGTCGTGCGTTTAAAGAAAACGGAATTGAAGTTGGTGATATCGCTAAGCGGTTGATGGATTATGGTTTCCATGCTCCAACAGTTTCTTTCCCTGTAGCGGGAACTTTAATGATTGAACCTACAGAATCTGAAGATTTAGCAGAATTGGATCGTTTTTGTGATGCGCTCATTTCAATTAGAAAAGAAATTGAAACTACAACAGCCGATGATAAAAACAATGTATTGAAAAATGCACCTCACACGTTGGCAATGTTAACTGCTGATACTTGGGATTTTCCTTACTCTAGAGAAAATGCTGCATATCCATTAGATTACATTGCTGAAAATAAATTCTGGCCATCAGTTCGTCGTGTTGATGATGCTTACGGTGACAGAAACTTAGTTTGTAGCTGTGCTCCGATTGAAGCTTACATGGAAAATTAAGAAATAAATTTTCAAATTATATTACCCCGATCTTTAATTTCAAAATCGGGGTATTTTTTTTGCCATTCAATCAAAAACATTTTTAAAAAAAATTTCTTCTGATAATTATTTCAAACGTTTGAAATCTCGGTCAAATTCATTTTTTATTAAAAAATAAACAATTATTCCAACAAAAAGTTATTATTTCATAATTATATGCATGCATAGTATTTTTTATGACAGTTATCATAATATTATTTATAATTTAGCCTTAAATTTAGCCCCAACTTTATCTGATAATAAACGGAATAATGAAAATAAAAATAATAGGAATTGGAAGTTATATTCCCAACAAAGAAGTTAAAAATACAGACTTTGATAAACACATTTTTTTGAATGAAGACGGAAGTCCTTTTGCTTATCCTAATGAAGTTGTAATTAAAAAATTCAAAGGTATTACCGGAATTGAAAACAGACGTTATGCCGAAGATAAATACACAGCATCCGATCTAGCTCTTTTTGCTGCTGAAAAAGCATTAGAAAACGCTAATATCGATCGCGAATCATTAGACTATATTATTTTTGCTCACAATTTTGGTGATGTAAAATCAGGAACCAATCAATCGGATATTCTTCCAAGTCTAGCAACGCGTGTAAAAAACAAATTGGATATAAAGAATCCAAAATGTGTAGCCTATGACATTCTTTTTGGATGTCCTGGTTGGATTGAAGGCGTATTACAAGCCAACGCTTTTATCAAATCTGGAATGGCAAAAAGAGTTTTGGTAATTGGAGCGGAAACACTTTCGAGAGTTGTTGATGATCATGATCGTGATTCAATGATTTATTCTGATGGTGCGGGAGCGTCAATTTTGGAACTTTCTAATGATGAATCTGGCTTATTATCTTATGAAAGTGCCACTTTTGCAAATGATGAAGCTAACTTTTTGTTCTTTGGAAAATCATACAATCCTGATTTAGATCCAGACATTAAGTACATTAAAATGTATGGCCGAAAAATATATGAATTTGCTTTAAGTCAAGTTCCTAATGCAATGAAAAGTTGTTTAGACAAAAGCGGAATCGCAATTGATGATGTCAAAAAAATATTGATTCATCAGGCAAACGAAAAAATGGATGAGGCAATTATTGCCCGTTTTTATAAATTATACGATAAAGTTCCACCTCATGATATTATGCCAATGAGCATTCATGATCTAGGAAACAGCAGTGTTGCAACCGTACCAACTCTTTATGATTTGATCCTACAAGGAAAAATAGAAAATCATGAAATCAACAAAGGCGATGTGGTTATTTTTGCATCGGTTGGAGCTGGTATGAATGTAAATGCATTTGTTTATCGTTACTAAGAGATTACCTGTACGTTTATATTGCAAGCCCACTTCACTTTTATTAATGATGTGGGCTTTTGCTTTTTTCAAAAGTTACTAAGTTGATTAACTTCTAAGTTTCTAGCTGACTTGTCTCAAATTTTCTAATTAACTAATTATCCAATTTCTAATCTCTCAATTATCTTTATATTTGCAAACTCTAGAGCAAATGCGATAGCAAAATTTAAAAAACATGTACGAAAAAACGTTTCCAAATAAAAGATTCAAACTTACCTTAGAATTTTTACAAAAACACATCAAAACATCTGAAACAATTCTGGATTTAGGCGTTGAAAATCCATTTTCTAAAATCATGAAAGAAGCTGGTTTTTCAGTAAAAAACACTACTGGTGAAGATTTAGATTTAAATCAAGATGTTTTAAAAACTGAAAAAACTGATGTCGTAACTGCTTTCGAAATTTTCGAACATTTATTGAATCCATTTACCATTCTAAACGAAATAAAATCAGATAAACTGCTGATTTCTATTCCGATGCGTTTATGGTTTTCTCCAGCATATAGAAGTAAAACAGATATGTGGGACAGACATTATCATGAATTTGAAGACTGGCAATTAGATTGGCTTCTTGAAAAAACGGGATGGAAAATTATTGACAGACAAAAATGGACAAATCCTGTAAAGAAATTTGGTCTGAGACCATTTTTACGCAGTTTTACCAATAGATATTATATTGTTTACGCGGAGAAAATCAAGAATTAAGATTGCAGATTTTAGATTGCAGATTTCTTTATAATCTTTGTAAATCTAAATTATTAGTCATCATTCAAAAAAAATAAATGAATTACTATATAATTATTCCCGCTTACAATGAAGAAGCCTTTATGGCGGTAACTTTACAATCTTTGGTAGAGCAAACGGTTTTGCCTTCAAAAATCATTGTAGTTAATGATAATTCAACAGACAGAACACCTGAAATCATTTCTGAATTCAGCCAAAAGTATCCGTTTATTTCTTTAGTAAATAAAGTTTCAAATGCTATACATTTGCCTGGAAGCAAAGTGATTCAAGCCTTTCACGAAGGTGAAAAACATATTGATGACAACTATGATATTTTGGTGAAAATTGATGCCGATTTGATTTTTCCTCCTAATTATTTTGAAACCGTAATCAAACATTTTGAATCGGATACCCGAATTGGAATGGCTGGCGGATTTTGCTACATAGAAAAAAACGGCGAATGGGTTTTAGAAAATCTTACCGATAAAGATCATATTCGAGGCGCATTGAAAGCCTATAGAAAAGAAACTTTCAAGCAAATTGGCGGATTAAGACCTGCAATGGGCTGGGATACCGTTGATGAATTACTTTGCAAATTCTACAATTGGAAGGTGGTAACTGATGAAAGTTTACATGTAAAACACCTTAAACCAACTGGCGCTAACTACAACAAAGCAGCACGATATAAACAAGGTGAAGCTTTTTACACTCTCGGTTACGGTTTTGTAATTACATCAATTGCTTCATTAAAATTGGCTTTAAGAAAAAAGAAACCACTATTATTTCTTGATTACATCAATGGTTTTTGGAAAGCAAAACGGAAAAATAAAGCGATGTTAGTTACGTCAGAACAAGCAAAATTCATTCAAAAGTATCGTTTGCAAAAAATGAAAGAAAAACTTTTTTAAGTAAATCAACCACTTTACTTTTTATTATTCGCTAATTACTATTCACTATTTTTGTAATTTAGCCCATATTCTATAAACTATGATGCTTATTCGTTATTTGTCCCAAATCGGGAAATATTTTTTAATGTGGCAGGAAATCTTCAAAAAACCGACGAAATGGTCTGTTATGAAGGGTTTAATCTTCAAAGAAATTGATGATTTAGTTATTGATTCATTAGGGATTGTTGCTTTCATTTCTTTCTTCGTTGGTGGTGTTGTTTCGATTCAAACAGCTTTGAACTTAACTAATTCATTTATTCCTAAATATCTTATTGGATTTGCAACTCGTCAGTCGGTGATTTTAGAATTTGCTCCAACTTTTATGTCAATTATTATGGCTGGAAAAATGGGTTCTTTTATAACATCAAGTATAGGATCTATGCGTGTTACCGAACAAATTGACGCGCTTGAAGTAATGGGTGTTAACTCTCTTAATTATTTAGTTTTCCCTAAAATAGTTGCTCTGCTTTTATATCCTTTCCTTATCGGAATTGGAATGTTTCTAGGAATTGCGGGTGGTTATCTTGCCACTGTTTATGGAGGTTTTGGCGCAAGCGTTGATTATATTGAAGGAATTCAAAAAGATTTCCTTCCGTTTCATATTGTATATTCTTTTATCAAAACGTTTATTTTTGGAATGCTATTAGCAACAATCCCTTCTTTTCATGGCTATTATATGAAAGGTGGTGCTCTTGAAGTTGGTAAAGCCAGTACGGTATCATTTGTATGGACTTCGATTGCCATTATTGTTCTGAATTACATTATTACCCAATTACTCTTAACAAAATGATAGAAATAAAAAACATAGAGAAATCATTTAATGGTGTCAAAATTCTGAAAGGAGTTTCAAGTGTTTTTGAAGCGGGTAAAACCAATTTGATAATAGGCCAAAGTGGATCCGGTAAAACTGTTTTACTAAAATCATTATTGGGAATTCATACGCCAGAAGTAGGTACTATTTCTTTTGATGGACGTATTTATTCAGAACTTAGTTCAGACGAAAAAAGAGATCTTCGTACAGAAATAGGAATGCTTTTTCAAGGAAGCGCCCTTTTTGACAGCATGAATGTTGAAGAAAACGTAGCTTTCCCTTTAAGAATGTTTACTAATGATAGTAAAGCTAAAATTCAAAAAAGAGTTGATTTTGTTCTAGAAAGAGTAAATCTTGTGGGAGCTCATAAAAAATTACCTTCTGAAATTTCTGGAGGAATGCAAAAAAGAGTTGCCATAGCCCGAGCAATTGTAAACAATCCTAAATATTTGTTTTGTGATGAACCAAATTCAGGATTAGACCCAAATACATCCATTTTAATTGACAACCTTATTAAGGAAATTACGGAAGAATATAATATCACAACCGTTGTAAATACCCACGATATGAACTCGGTAATGGAAATTGGGGACAATATTTTATTCTTAAAAAATGGAGTCAAAGCTTGGCAAGGAACTAAGGAAGAAATTTTCCGCACCGACAATGAAGCCATTGTAGAATTTGTTTATTCTTCAGAATTATTTAAAAAAGTTAGAGAAGCTCATTTAAAAGAATAAGCTCCTATAAAAACATAAAAAGGGTAGCAATTTTAATAACTGCTACCCTTTTCTATTTAAAATTATCCGTCAATTATTTCAATTGAGCAACAACTCCTTTTATATCTTGTTCTTTTCCTTTTGGATAAATCAATAAAACGGAATCCTTATCAACGATAATATAATCATCCAATCCCTCTATAACAACCTGTTTACCTAAAGATGTACTGATAATATTATTTGATGAATTAAGCAACAACACTTTAGCATTTACAACTGAATTATTGTTTTCGTCTTTATCTAATTTTTCATGTAAAGAACCCCAAGTTCCTAAATCATTCCAATCGAAAGTTGCAGGAAGTACATATACATTTTTGGCACTTTCCATCACGGCATAATCGATAGAAACATTTTCTGCCAAAGCATAATTTTCTTCAATAAAAGATTTTTCTGCCGCAGTATTATAACTTTCAACTCCATTTTTGAACAAAGTATTCATTTTTGGCTGAAAGTTCTCAAAAGCTTCTGTTATCGATTTAGCACTCCAAATAAAAATTCCTCCATTCCATAAGAAATTACCACTTTTCAAAAAAGCTTTAGCAGTTTCATAATCTGGTTTTTCACGGAATTGAGACACCTTTTTTATTGAATTAGCATCAGTTTTATCATATTCAATATAACCAAAACCAGTATTTGGGAACGTAGGTTGAATTCCTAAAGTCATCAATGCATTTTCTTTAGAACAGAAATCAAAACATTGTTGCAAATTGGCAGCAAATGCATTTTCATCTTCAATCCAGTGATCGCTTGGAGCAACAACCATAACCGCATCAGGATTTTGCTTTTGAATTTTCAAAGAAGCATATAAAATACAAGGAGCTGTATTTCTCATTGCTGGCTCCAATAGAACTTGTTCTTGTTTTATCGATGGCAATTGTTCTAAAACAATCGAATTGTATCTTTCATTGGTTAAAACCAAAATATTTTCTACAGGAATCAATTTCGACAATCTGCTGAACGTTTTTTGGATTAAGGTTTCCCCAGCACCCAACATATCATGAAATTGTTTTGGAAATTCAGTTGTACTCACTGGCCAAAATCGAGATCCAACGCCCCCGGCCATAATAATTGCATAATAATTTTTATTCATTTTCTTTTTATATAATTACCTTCCATTTGAGAAGGATTAATTCTTTGACTTTAAACTTATTTTTTTCATAATTATTCTGAAAATTACCTAACTAAAAAACAAATCGGTTACTATCAAATATTTGAAGCTTAAGTCCATTTTTAACTAAGTTACTTAATCATTTTTACCCAGGTAATAATTCTACCTCTGCATTGGGGTTGAATAAATATAGTCTCCCTGAATTTATTTCTAAACATTCATATCGCTTAGTTCGAATTGCTATTTTTTTAAAAATCTTTCCATTTGAAATCCTAAATACGCTTCCATACGGAATTTCAAAGATAAAGTTTTTATCATTGGGACTATCATATTGTTTTAAAGCTAATGCTAATGTTGCATCTGTATCACTACTTGCAGAAGGATTTTTGAAGTGTCTCGCTAACAAAGGCAACAAATGATTCGGAAAAATTTCAGGCCTAATAAAAGGCACCATCATTCTTTGAAAAGAATATTTCCATTCATTTCCGTGGGGTTTTATATTTCTTCCAAATTTTTCAAATGCTACTAAATGTGAAATTTCATGAATTAAGGTAATTAAAAACCGATACTTATTAAGACTTGCATTAACCGTTATTTCATGTTTTCCGTTCAACCCTTTTCTGTAATCGCCATGACGAGTTTGTCTTTCATTTACAATTTTGAGATGAACCTGATTAGCAACAATCAAATCAAAAACAGGCTTTACAGCATGTTCTGGTATATATTTTAAAAGTGTTTCAGACAATTAATCGAATATTAATAGTTTCAAAATTGGTTTATTAATCCTAAATCTTTTAAGGGTTAGTTGAAGAAACCGGCAACACTTTACCATTAAAATATTTATTCCCTGTAAGCGTAAAACCATAAATATAATTAGCCATTTCACTTGCCGAAAGTGGCGCTTGATATCCTGGAAAAGCTTCTTGTAACATTTCAGTTTGAACAGAACCCAAAGCCAAAACATTAAAAGAAATTCCTTGTTCTTTATATTCTTCTGCCAACAATTCAGATAAAGTAATTACGGCTCCTTTACTAGAACTATAAGCTGCTAATCCTGCAAACTTTAGACTTCCTTGTACTCCACCCATAGAACTAATCGTTACTACGTGACTTCCTTTTTGCAAATAAGGCAAACAAATTCTTGTCAAATTAGCCACCCCAAAAACATTTACTTTATAGATGTTTTCGAAATCATGTTGCGTCGTTTCCGAAAAAGGTCTCAATAACAAACTCCCAGCATTATGAACAACAGCATCAATTTTTCTCCAAGTGGTTGATAAAAACTCAGTCACTTGCTCTAATTCTGCTTCATTAGATAAATCAACAGAAAGAAAAGTTATGTTTTTATGAGCAAGTAATTCCTGATGTCCATTTCTTGACAAAGCAAGTACTTGATAACCGGCATTTGCAAACTTCAAAGCCAATTCAAAACCTATCCCTCTACTGGTCCCTGTAATAATAATATTTTTCATGTCACAAAAATAATCAAAACAAGCAAAAAAGTATAATTTAAGTTCCCTTAATATTTCTTTAAAAAAGCCATAATTGACACTCTACCGAATATATTTTTTATAAACTTTAAAAGTTTGAAAGAAAGCCAAAACTATGAAGAATAGTGGAATCCCAATTGGCATAATATATTCTGAAAACGTAAATCTTTGTTGTGATAAAGAATCTAAAAGCATTATTGCCGCCAGCATTCCCCAAAAAGTTCCCAACAACGTTCCTAATATATAATGAAATTTAAGTTTACGAACCAAAACAATGTGATTGGCATTCAATAAATACAAATTCCATCCCACCCAAAAAGGTATTTGAAGAAAATTTAGTCCACACAAAACCATTCCGATTAAAAAAGGAGAATATTGAACATATTGCTCCAAATAGTCATTCTGCTTGAAAGTTTGATCAGAATAAGCGAAAAATACATAAGCAAGTAACAGAAGAAAAAAAACAGCCAAGAAATCAATGCCCTTCATTAACTTCTTATTACTTATCAATTGATTGGCAAAAATCACAGTGAAATAAACCACCACCGTCTGAATGATAATCACGCCAAACAAATAAGAAACCAACGAATTGATTCCAAACTTTGAAAAAACTTCAACTCCAATAATATTCAGATAGCTCAATGGTAATGAGCCAACAAAGCTTACTAAAAGTCCGATAATTATATTTTTGAAAGCTTTCATTTATATTAAAAATAAGTTGCTAAGTTACTAAGATTCTGAGTTGCTAAGACTTTAAGAACTTAATTTTTTATTACTTAAAAACCAATCTTTTATAGTAATTAAAATTAGTTTTTTAGTCTGAAAAATAAAAAAATCCAAACTCGAAATTCAAGTTTGGATTTAGATTTGATTTCAATTTAAAAAAATCAATTATGCGATTAAAGTTCTTGAAATCACAATACGTTGAATTTCAGAAGTTCCTTCATAAATCTGAGTGATTTTAGCGTCGCGCATCATGCGTTCTACGTGATACTCAGCAACATATCCATTTCCTCCATGAATTTGAACCGCTTCAATAGTAACATCCATTGCGGTTTGAGAAGCAAATAATTTAGCCATTGCACCCGATTGTGAAATATCTTTTCCTTCATCTTTTTGAGAAGCTGCATGCAAACACAACAATCTAGCAGCCGAAATCTGAGTTGCCATATCTGCTAATTTAAAAGCAATTGCTTGGTGTTTAAAGATCTCTTTTCCAAAAGATTTACGCTCTTGCGAATATTTAAGAGCCAATTCATAAGCTCCGGTCGCAATTCCCAAAGCCTGAGATGCAATACCGATTCGACCTCCGTTTAAAACGGCCATAGCAAAATTAAACCCAAAACCATCGGCACCGATTCTGTTTTCTTTTGGCACTTTTACATCATTAAATAATAAAGAATGCGTGTCGGAACCACGAATACCCATCTTCTTTTCTTTTGGACCAATATCAAATCCCGCCCAGCCTTTTTCAACAATAAAAGCATTGATTCCTTTGTGTCCTTTTTCGATATCAGTTTGCGCAATTACGATATATGTTGATGCTGTCCCTCCGTTGGTAATCCAGTTTTTAGTACCGTTTAATAAATAATAATCTCCTTTGTCAATAGCCGTTGTTTTTTGCGAAGTCGCATCTGACCCAGCTTCTGGTTCAGATAGACAAAATGCTCCAATCACGTCTCCTTTTGCAAGCGGGACTAGATATTTCATTTTTTGCTCTTCGTTACAATATTTCTCCAATCCGGCACAAACCAAAGAATTATTCACTGACATTATAACCGCAGCCGAAGCATCAATTTTAGCAATTTCAGTCATTGCAAGAACGTATGAAATACTGTCAAGACCCGATCCTCCATATTTTGGATCGACCATCATTCCTAAAAATCCTAGTTCGGCCATTTTCTTGACTTGTTCAGTAGGAAATTTAGAATGTTCGTCTCTTTCAATTACGCCTTCCAACAATTCAGTTTGAGCAAAATCTCTCGCTGCTTGTTGTATCATTAAATGTTCTTCGGTTAGATTAAAATCCATAATAATATAAATAAAAATTCGGTTTTTGTTATAAAAATACTTTCAAAGATAATTTTTTAATTATAAAATTTTCAATTTTGAATCGTAAATTTGACCTATGAAAAAAGATTACTATAACGTTATCGGAGTAATGTCTGGAACTTCACTTGATGGAGTTGATTTGGCACATATTCAATTCCAAATAAACAATAACAAATGGTCATTTGAAATCCTTGAATGTGAAACCATTGCGTATCATTCTGATTGGATTACTATTCTGAAAACAGCTGTAGATTACAATGAAAATCAACTCTCTGAGTTAAATAAAAACTACACCCAACTACTTGCCTCCATTATAAGCAATTTCATAAATAAATATACTATTTCAAATATAGACGCAGTTTGTTCCCATGGCCATACCATTTTGCATCAGCCTCAAAACGGTTTTACGCTTCAAATTGGGAATCTTCCAGAAATTGCAACTTTAAGCCAACAAAGAATCGTTTGTGATTTCAGAGTTCAAGATGTGCAATTGGGAGGACAAGGTGCTCCTTTAGTTCCTATTGGCGATCGCATCTTATTTGCCGATTATGATTATTGCATGAACTTAGGTGGTTTTTCAAATGTCTCTTTTGAAAAAAACAACAGCCGAATTGCTTTCGATATTTCAGCCGTAAATACTGTCCTTAATTTTTATGCCAATCAATTGAATTTAGATTATGACAACAAAGGGCAAATTGCCCGAACTGGCACAGTTAACATTAATTTGCTAAACAAATTGAATGCTTTAGAATTTTACAAAAAAACACCTCCAAAATCTCTGGGTTTTGAGTTTGTAAAAGAAACCATTCTGCCAATAATGGAAAGTTATCCAATTGCAATAGAAGATAAACTTCGAACTTATACAGAACATATTGCTGTTCAAATAGCTATAGCTTTAAATAGTTTTGAAACTCAAAAAGGCAAAGAACAAAGTATGCTGATTACAGGAGGAGGCGCTTACAATGATTTCTTGATTGAAAGAATTCAATTTCACTTACCTAAAATGAAGATTATAATTCCATCTCCAAAAATTTTGGAATTCAAAGAAGCTCTAATTTTTGGGCTATTGGGCGTTTTAAAAATGCGAGAAGAAGTTAACGCTTTGAAAAGCGTTACAGGAGCCCAACACGACCATAGTTCTGGAGTAATTTATAACGATTAAATCTCTACAAAAATATTTTATTGCTCAATAATCTTTTTCAACTGCAAATCTATTTCTTGAGAAGGAAAAATATTTTTTTTTAAGTAAAATAAACACTTTTTCATCTTTTATCTGTAAGTGTTTATTTACTGGATAATTGCGATTTTAACAAAAAACAACCAGCTACAACGTTGTATTATGCATATTTAACAAAATAAAATGGCTATATATTCCATTTTCAATAAATTAGAATTAATTTTGCGCGAAATTTTAATTTTTTATAAGTGTGAAAAAAATACTATTAGGATTAATTCTTGCTGTTTTTGTTTTGACTTCGTCTGAAACAATGGCTCAAAAACAAATCGTATTTGAAGGAGTTACCCTCCCAAGAACAATTAAATTTGAAAACAAAACTTTGCAACTTAATGGTGCAGGATCTAGATCCAAAATGTGGGTTGAAGTATATATCCAAGCCTTATATTTGAGTCAATTGTCTCAAAACGCAAAAGACATTATCAATGACAATACTGAAATGTCTATCCGAATTGAAATTACTTCAGCATTAGTTTCTTCTGGTAAATTAACAAGAGCTTTAAATGCTGGTTTTGAAAAATCTGCTGGTACAAGTTTTGAAAGTTTTAAACCAAGAATGGAATTATTAAAAGGCTTTTTGGCTGATGAAATCAAAAGAGGAGATGTTTTCCAATTAACTTATTCTCCAGTGGATACCTCAATTTGGATTATAAAAAATGGAGAATTGAAAGGGAAAATCCCTGGATTTGATTTCAAAAAAGTATTTTTCGGCATTTGGTTAGGAGACAAACCAGTCGATGAAGATTTAAAAAATAGTTTATTAGGTATCTAATACTATCAAACGCATATTGTTTTCCAAAAACAATTTTTAAATACCACATATAGAAAATGAGCAGGATTTGAAGTTGGTCACCAATAACATCCTGCTTATTTTGATTTTTAGATTATTAATTCAAAAAATCCTAGGTTCAAAAGTGCTTTTCCACGTATTTATCACGTTAGAAAAGCACTTTTTTTATTCATAACATATTAAGATTAAAACACATTGAGATTGCTAACAGTCGAAATCGCCAACCACACTACCCTTTCTTCTGAATCTAAAATCAAACATCAATTGTATTAGCTGTTAAGCTGTTTTTTATTCTTGACAATTTTTAGTACTTTTCAACGTTTTTTATAAGTACATTTTTAATTCAATTTCCACAATGAGTTTGTCTCTTTCAACAGATCAAAAGAAATCATTACTCCTATCGATACTTATTTATGCATCATTGTTGGTGTTATTATTTTTCATTCGTTTTTGGCCTCCTGCTAATCTCGAAGAAATGATAGGAAGCGGCGGCGGCGGTGGTGGCGTTAGCATCAATTTTGGCGACAGTGATTTAGGATCAGGAAAAAACACAGAAAGTAAAGTTTTGAATGTACAACATCATGCCAAAGCAACGCCTGTCAAAAGCACTCCACAGGAATCCATTTTATCGCAAGAAAAAAGCACCGAGGAAAGTGTAGTTATTCCACAAAAAGAAAAACCTAAAAAAACTCCGGTCGTTGTCAAAGAAACTCCAAAACAACCCGAAGTGGTTAAGCCAAAAGTTTCCAATTCGACTAACGATGCCTTAGCAAGCATCCTAAAAGGATCTAACAAAGGCGGAGATGGCGATGACAAAACTGCAGGAAACAAAGGAAAATCTAACGGAAGTCTTACAGCAACCGGCTATTATGGCACAGGTGGAACTGGCGGAGGAACAGGTGGCGGAAATGGTACTGGAACCGGAATAGGAAATGGTAGCGGTTACGGCGCTGGTAGTGGCGGAGGATCTGGCGGTGGCAACAGCGGCGGTTCTGGTTATTCGCTTGGTAATCGAAAAGCACTCTCCAAACCTGCTCCAAAATACACCTGCAATGAAGCAGGCAAGGTAGTTGTCGAGGTTTCTGTAGATCGAAATGGAAATACGGTCAATGCTGTTGCCGGAATAAAAGGCACGACCAATACCGCAAAATGTCTTTTAGACCAAGCCCGAATTGCCGCAATGAATACCAAATGGGATGCCAGCTCTGAAGCTCCCGAGAAACAAGTCGGCAAGATTGTTTATAATTTCAATTTGAATTAAAATTAGGAGCAGGACTTTTGGGGTTTTCATCACCATTAGTCCCGCTATACGTTCCAAATGAAATTCACTGAATACCAAAATTTAAATTTTTATATAATGAAGTAATCTTGTAAGCTGAACCCCAGCTCACAAGGATTTCCACTCCTATCGGGGCTAGTTTACAAATTTAGTTTTTCATAAAATCTTTTTGAAAACTATTCGTTAAAGCCTTAATCACGGATACCACGCTAGTTTGTCATCCTGACGAAGGAAGGATCTCTATAAGTAGCTCGACAATCTAAATCGGTAATATAAATTAATAGCTTTTATATTATTAGCTATTCGATGATGGAAATACTGTACCTGAGATCCTTCCTTCGTCAGGATGACAAGCGTGTGCAAAATATAGTCGTAAAAAACTTAACTTTAACAACATAAAAGAATAATGCTTCTTATTGCTGAGCAGGAAATTTTGACATATCCATATAGAAAATTTCCCAAGTGTGTCCGTCAAAATCTTCGATGGTTCGCTGTTGCATAAAACCATAATCTTTCATTTCGCTAGGTTCTTTTCCACCTGCTTTTAGTCCATTTCCCACGATGTTATTTACTTCATCAACACTATCAACCGATAATGAAAAAAGTCCCGCTACATTTGATTTCATATCAGCAATAGGTTTGGTTGCAAAGCTTGCAAACTTTTCATGAGACAAAAGCATTACAAAAATATTTTCGCTCCAAACCATACACTTTCCAGTATCATCGGAAAATTGTGGATTGTTCGTAAAACCTAATGCTGTATAAAAATCCATAGATTTTTGCAAGTCGGTTACTGCTAAATTGATAAAAACTTGTTTTGCCATAATAGTTTTTTTATTAAAAATTTATTCAATCACTTCTTAAATATACTTGATTTATAAAGACATAGCTAAATTATGAAAAATTTTAAAAAGATTTTTTAATTTATTTATTCCATAAAAAACCAAAGCCTGAGTAGCTTTGGGTTTATTAAGCATTGATTAAAATGTGTATGAATAAATTATATTTTTTTCTGAGCTATCATCGTCATTACCAAAAAGCATTATTTCTCTTTAAACGCTCATGTTTTGTTTCTTAAATGCTTTTTTTGATTTTAACCTGATAAACTATTTCCCAAAAGAGAATTGAAAAAACAGCATTAGCAATTATACAGGTTTTGATGGCATAAGGATCATATTTTGAAAACAAATGTAAATCCCCAAATTTCATTGCTAAAAATAAAGCTATGGATGCAATTAAAATAGAACAAGCTATATTTAATAAAGGCGTCCACTTTAGTACCAAAAATGAATATACCAAATTAATGACTGCAAAACCACAACCTAAAACGATGAATGAATGTCCTTCGAATTTTTCTCCCAGCGAAAGTAAAAACTCCGTTGAAAAAAGATATACAGAAAATAATATAGAATAGATTAAAATTCGGGTTTGTACTGTCATTTTGATACTTTTTAGTTTCCCGAAAATTACAAATTAAATTAAATTTTAAATGTGAATTTTTTTATAATCTTTGAGGTTACTAGTTGTCGAGCTACTTGATGAGATTGCTTTATTCCAAAGACTTTGATTGTGTAATTTTGAAGTTAATCTTTGGCTTTTTGCGTGAGGGATAGGAATAAGCTACCGAAGTAGCATGGATAGCCCGACCGCAATAAAAAAAGGGGCGACTCTAGATTATCTAAGTCAGCCCCTTTTATTTATTGTGGTCACGCCCAAATTAAAATTGCAGACTTCAGATTCAAGATTGCAGAAATTCAGGTTTATTATTATCACTTCGGACTTGTGGCGATGACGAATTTTAAATTGTTCTTCACTCCTATTTGCAATACGTCAACTAAATCCTGCACTTGCAAATTAAACGGAATTCGGACGATTACCGTTTGATCTTTCTCGGTATTCATTTTGGACATCAACGTAGTTTCCAACTCTTCGAAAGGGACGGCTTGTTTGTCGATGTAGAATTTCTTGTCCTCAGTTACCGATAAACTGATGTATTGTTTGTTGGTTTTTTCATTTGACTTCGCTTTTGGCAGTGTCATTTTGATAACGTTTGGATTTGCCAAAGTGGAGATAATCAGGAAAAACAGCAACAAAAAAAACATAATATCACTCAGGGACGAAGTGGCTACTTCGGCGTGAAATCTTCTTTTTCTTTTGATGGACATGGTTTATGCTTTTTGGATGATATTTACGAATTCTAGAATCTGTTTTTGCACTTTTAGAGCATAACTATCGATTTTCCCATTCAGCAAGTGGTAGGCACTGTAGGCTATAATTCCTACAATCAATCCAGACCCACTACTGATCATTTTTTCGTATAAACCTCCTGAGATATTACCAATACTGATATTTTCGGTCACAGAGATGCTGTAGAAAATCTTGATTACCCCAGAAATCGTTCCAATGAAACCTAGCGTTGGCGCAATACCTGCAATCAATCCCAATTGTCCCAAATGTTGTTCCATTTGAGCAATTTCGATATCGGCGGCTCGATCCATATTGGATTCTATTTCGGACATAGGGCGGCCTATTAATGTAATTCCTTCTTTGATTACATTTCCAGATGCTGTATTACTTCTTTCTGTTATAGAAAGAGCCATGTCAAAATTGCCTTTAGTCAACTGATCTTTGACATCACGCATCAAAAGCGGGTCAATTTTGGACACTTTATGAATGTATAAATACCTTTCGAATATTAAATAAAAGGTATAAAACAGCAAGATGGCAATTGGAATTAAAAAAAATCCTCCTTTTAGGATAAATCCTAAAACAGAGATTTCAGTAGTTGGTGCTATCTTTTCGACAACAACATTAGACGCAGCATTTGCAAGAGTATCAGCTTGTAATTGTATTAAACTAAACATATTTTATTCTTGGTTTATAATCATTAATTCTAAAAAATATTTCAATTTTGCAGAAAGTATTTTTCACTGTAATATTAAACTAAAAAAAGCGAAAAATATTTCAATTCACAACTATTTTATCAAAAATAAATGAACTATCAAGAAACAACAAATTGGATGTTTAACCAACTCCCAATGTATCAACACCAAGGAGCATCGGCATATAAGAAAGATTTATCGAATGTTATTTTGCTAGCCAATCATCTTGATAATCCTCAAAAAAAATTACAATGTATTCATGTGGCGGGGACCAATGGTAAAGGTTCAACTTCGCATATGATGGCTTCGATTTTGCAAGAAGCTGGATATAAAGTGGGGCTTTATACTTCGCCACATTTAAAAGATTTTAGAGAACGTATCAAAATTAACGGTGCTGAAATCTCCGAAAGTTTTGTTGTTGAATTTATAGCAGAACATCAATCTTTTTTTGAAGCTAATGACATGAGTTTCTTTGAAATGACGGTTGGTTTAGCCTTTGATTATTTTGTAAAAGAAAACGTTGATATTGCCATTATCGAAGTAGGTCTCGGCGGAAGATTGGATGCTACCAATATCATTACGCCTTTGATTTCTGTAATTACCAACATCGGAATTGATCACGTTCAGTTTTTAGGAAACACTTTAGAATCTATCGCCACCGAAAAAGCGGGAATTATAAAACCTGAAATTCCTGTCGTTATTGGTGAATATACTCCTAAAACTAAAGCTGTATTTTTAGCGAAAGCCAAAGAAAATAATGCTGAAATTTATTTTGCCTCCGAATTGATTTCTGAAACTCCTCCTTCTGATTTAATTGGCGATTATCAAATACACAATAAAAAAACGGTAGTTCAAACTTTTAAAATCCTAAACGAGCAAACGAATTTTGAAGTAAGTGCCGAAAATATAAAATCTGGTTTGTTGAATGTCGTAAAAAACACAGGTTTATTGGGAAGATGGCAGCAATTGGGTGAAAACCCAAAAGTAATTTGCGACACTGCACACAACAAACATGGTTTGGAGGTTGTTTTGAATCAAATTCAAAAAGAGTCTTTTAAAAAGCTGCATGTTGTTCTGGGAGTTGTCAATGACAAAGAACTGACTGAAGTTTTGCCCTTATTCCCAAAGGATGCGACTTACTATTTTTGCAAACCCAATATTCCTCGTGGTTTGGATGCTTCTTCATTGCAAGAACAGGCTTCGGCATTTTCATTAATCGGAAATACATACAACTCTGTTGCAGAAGCTTACAAAGAGGCTAAGAATAACGCTTCAAAAAATGATTTCATTTATATTGGCGGAAGCACCTTTGTAGTAGCGGAATTACCGTTAAATAAGGAAAGCTAAATAAACTTCCTTTTTTTCTTTTAAAAATAAACTTTAAAATCATAAATACTTGATTTACAATTTATTAACTTTATAGTAATATTTTGTTAATTAATCATTTAATCTTTAGTTTATTATGAAAAAGAAAGACTTTTTTTCGTTGGGAACGTTAATTTTAACATTCCTTCTGAGCAGTAACATTTTTGCTCAAGATCCCCCAAAACCTATCTACATTACCATGACAACCCTACACAGAAATTATAATGCCGATAGTAAAGATTGGAAGGCGACGGAAAAAGAGTACTTTGACAAAGTAACCAGTAAAAATCCTTTGATAATGGGTTCTCATATTATGACTCATTATTATACTGGTAATAGCTCTGAAATTGTACTAGTGACTATTTATAAAACTTGGGAAGACATCGAAAAAGCAAATGATGTATCGGAAGATCTGATTAAAAAAGCCTGGCCAGATGAAAAAGCTAGAAAAGCTTTTTTTGACAAGCAAAGAAGCTTTTATACACCGATGCACTCTGATGAAATTTACGCTTCTGTTCAATCTGTAGGCTTAAAAGAATTTACACCTCCCAAAGAACCTGCGAAAGAGCCAATGATTGTGTATGTCCGTATTTCCAAAATGTCTCCTGATGGTGGTGATAGAGGAAAAAGCCTGAAAGAATACAATGAAAAAGTGACATTCAAAGATCCATATGTCAAAGGGTATTATCCTTCTCGTCATGCCTGGGGATCTGACAACAGAGATTTTGTCGAAATTTTTCTCTATGATTCCTTTGGAGATATAGAAAAATCGAATTTAAAACAAGATGAATTAGAAAAAGCTGCATGGCCAAAAGAAGACGACAGCAAAGCTTTTTTCGATCAATTAAAATTATCCTTTACAGGTATTCATGGCGATTATATTTATCGCGAATTACCTGAATTTTATAAATAAGTCCTTTTATATCAACTTATTTCAGGACGAGACATACAAAATAAAAAAAGCTCCCAAATGATTGGGAGCTTTTCAATTTTATAAATTTTAGTTTTTTAATTCTCTTCAGTATCCTGAGTTTCTTCAATATCCTGTCCTTCTTTACCCACTTTTACTTTTGGGTTACTTCCAGTTCCTGTAACTGTTAACGGCACTCCTATAATTCCAAAAGGAGGCAAGCCTAATCTCATTTTGATATTCAAACGACCATCAAGACTTGAAGTTCCTTCGATTCTTGGTCTGAAACCGGCGAACTTAAATTTAAAACGTTCAATTGTAATGATGTTATTTTTTACAGTTGTTTTAATATCCACTTTAGAAAGTTCCGGATTTTTAATTGATTCGTGATCGGTGGTTTTACTCACAGCGTTAAACATTTTCATCCCTTTCACTTTCACATCTTTTATAGACAACACACCACCTCCGATTAATGAAGGATAAACCGGCATCATTTGTTGGTCTAATCTTCCTTTTATTTTATAATCCAATGATACAATTCCTTGGGCATCTTTGGCAGCGCTAGCCATTTCTTTGAACATTTTTACTTCGTTGTATGCTCTTTTGATATCAAAATCATTGGCTTTAATATCATATTCAAAAACTGCTTTTTTCGGAGTAATTCCTTGATAAGCCGCATTCATACTCACATTACAACCAATCAAATTGAAACCCGTATTTTGCATTAACAACTTACCGTTTTTCATTTTCACAGCGCCTTTCCCATCTTGCAAAATAAGTCCTTGATAATTGATTTTATGAGCAGTCGCATAAAACTGTAAATCTAAATTCGATGGAATCAAAATCACTCCAGTTTCTTGAGTTGCCGGTTTTGGAGCAGTAGTTGCATCAGCAGTTGCTGGCGTTGCTGGAGCAGTTTCTGTAGTTGACATAAACTCATCAACATTGATGTATTTTGAATTCAAAATAAATGACCCTCTCAATGTTCCTTTTTTAGCAGACATAAAATTGAACACATTTTTTAAATAACCATTCAATTTAAAATCGGATTCTCCATAAGATGCCAAAAAAGTATTGAAAGACATTTTATCTTGGTTGAATCTAAAAATCCCTTCTTTAATCAATAATGATTTAGGCAAATATTCAGTGACCACTTTTATGTTTCTTACCTCAAGAGTTCCTTTATTGTGTAATTTATTATAGTCTCCTTTTTCAGCATAACTTTGAACACCATTCAATTCTAAATCGGCTTTGATATAACCATCAACATCTAATCCTTTTTGAGAAAATACTCTATAGATTTTGCTAATGTTTAAAACCCCTTTAGCTTTGATATCATAATTCAAATCATCGAAGTTTTTCAAATCAGCTTCAACTGAAAAAGGTTCTCCCTCAAAAGTAAAAGAAGCTGGTTTAAAGACAACCGAAAGTCCATCGAATGTTCCTCTTTGATTATCAATTTTAGAATCAACATTAATATCAGTTATTGGATGTGGATAATATTGTGTTTTTACAAAACCGTTTTTCAAGTTCAATGTTCCGTTAGCATTTGGAAACAATTTGTTCTTTTGATCGAATTTCCCTTTAGATTTCAAATCACTCACGAGCATTCCCTTTAATTCAATATTTGAAATTCCCAGAGCGCGGTTCAATTTTTCTAAATCAATTTGAGATTTTAAAACCAAATCGATGTCAGGAGTAGTCAAACCTTCCATTTTCAATTGAGTCTGAAGATAATTTTTATCTACATTCAAAGACAAATTTCTGGCATCAAGTTTTAAAAGTTCAGGATTTAAAGAAGGTATTTTGGTAGAAATATCCATGTTTAAGTTGGAAACTGGAAAGGCACTTTTTTTGTAATTAACAAAACCATCCTTAAGTTTAAAATCCAAGTTTACATCTGGAGCAATATTTTGAGAAGCAATATATTTTCCTTTCAGCGTAAACAACAAATCTACATTTCCTTTTAATTCAGTGTCTTTAAGCCACGTAATGTATTTAGGAGGGAACGCCGTAAAAAGGTCATACAGATTACTTTTGTTTGATTTTATAGTGAAATCAATATTATAACCGTCTTTCAAGAAGTCAAATTTTCCTCTAAAATCTACCAAAAGCTTATTAATAGACAAGTCATTTTGCTCAAAAACAAAAGATAACGAATTGGTATTTATTTTGGTAATCAAGTCTCCATCTACTTTTTTGTTCATCAAGTAGGGTTCCTTTTCATAAATGATATTTAACTTTTCAATTTTTATTTTAGAATGCAATGCAAAAATTGCCTTGCTCAAATCTCCATTCCCTAAATAATTAAATCCAAATGCATCAACATGAACATTAGTCGATTGATCGTCATAAATCAATTTACTATTATCTATTTCAATTTTTTCTAATTTTAATCCGGTTTCGTTTTTTTCTTCGTTTGGAGTCGATTCTTTTTCAGCGATATAGACATTATAATTCGCCTCTCCTTTTTCGTTAACCTTTACATTTATCAACGAATTAGAAAGAAAAATTTCGTCAACTTTAATGTTTTTACCAAAAACAAGACTGCTCAAATTAATTCCAAAAGCAACCTCATCAGCGCTAACTAATTTTTCGTTTTGAAAAGGAGCTGATCCGTTCAGATTAAAATTTGTCAAGGTCAAAGTCAATGATGGGAAATGCTTAAAAAACGAAACATTGGCATCAGAATAATTTAACTCTCCATTTAATTTTTGGTTAGCTGTCTTTTTTACTTGTTCTTTAATTTTATCCGAAAAAATTAAAGGAGTAACAAACATCAACGCTAATAAAGATACAAGTGTGATACCTGTATATTTTAAAACTTTAAAACCGATTGATTTATAATTGGGGGTCGTCATATTTTTTAGTGCTGAATTAGTAATGAAATAAGTAAGTATGAATTGTTAGCCATGAACGGTTTCGCTTTTTCCATAATTAACAATTATAGATGTTTCGAATTCAATCCATTCTTTCCAACGTTTATCTACATCAATATTATCAGTATATTTTCTGGCAAACCCAAGGAAAGTCGTGTAATGTCCTGCTTCTGAAATCATAAGATCTCTATAAAATTTGGCTAATTCAGGGTCTTTTATATTCTCTGATAATACTTTGAATCGCTCACAACTTCTGGCTTCAATCATGGCTGAGAACAATAATCGATCTACTAATGCGTCTTTACGGCTACCGTCTTTCTTCATGAATTTATACAATTCATTCACATAATGGTCTTTACGCTCTCTCCCTAGTGTTAATCCGCGACTCTTTATTAGATTGTGTACCAATTGCAAATGATCCAATTCCTCTTTGGCAATAACCAATAATTCAGTCACTAATTCCTCTAATTCGGAGTTATACGTAATCAAACTGATGGCATTTGAAGCTGCTTTTTGTTCGCACCAAGCATGGTCGGTTAATATTTCTTCAATATTAGTTTCAACAATATTTACCCAACGAGGGTCGGTAACTAATTTTAATCCCAGCATAATAGAAGTTTTTATGTACTACAAAATTAGTGTATTCCAGTTGATTTCTCACGTAAAACGATACTTTAACCAACTAAATTGTATTATTTTGCATTATTATTTCTAAAATTTATCAATTAAATAATTAGTTACCTAATAACCTACGAACTCAGTAATTTAAAACTCACATTCAAAGTATGACACAACCAAATCAAAAGCTTTTAATCATTGGCTTTGTATGGCCCGAACCCAATTCTTCTGCCGCTGGTGGTCGAATGTTGCAATTGATTACTGAGTTTCAGCAACAAGGATTTGACATTACATTTGCTAGTCCAGCTATGGATAGTGATTTCATGGTCGATTTATCCCTATTAAAGGTAGTTAAAAAATCGATTACTTTGAATTGTTCTAGTTTTGATGATTTTATTAAAGAATTAAATCCATCAGTAGTTTTATTTGACCGTTTTATGATCGAGGAACAATTTGGTTGGCGGGTAGCCGAAAATTGTCCTGAAGCCCTACGAATATTAGATACAGAAGATTTACACTGCCTCAGACAAGCAAGACAAAAAGCATTCAAAACGCATAAAGAATTTTCACTAACCGACATTTTAAACGAAGAAGTTGCCAAAAGAGAAATCGCAAGCATTTTAAGATGTGATTTGTCATTAATGATTTCTGAGTTTGAAATGGATGTATTGAAAACCGTTTTTAAAATAGACGAAAAACTCTTGTGTTATCTGCCTTTTTTATTAGACACAATTTCAGAAGATACCTTTGAAAAACTACCTTCTTTTGAAGAAAGAAAAGGTTTTATTTTTATAGGCAACTTTCTCCATGAACCCAATTGGAATGCCGTTCAGTATTTAAAAGAAACTATTTGGCCATTAATCAGAAAACAACTGCCCGATGCAGAGCTTCATGTTTATGGTGCTTATCCATCACAAAAAGTAACCCAATTACACCAACCTAAAGAAGGTTTTCATATAAAAGGTCGTGCCAATGATGCTAATGAAGTAGTGCAAAAAGCAAGAATCGTTTTAGCTCCTTTGCGTTTTGGCGCAGGTATTAAAGGCAAATTAATTGAAGCGATGCAATGCGGAACGCCCAGCATCACTACAACTATTGGTGCCGAGTCCATGCATGAAGGATTCCCTTGGAATGGATATATAACTGATGATGCAATAGAATTTGCAAAAGCAGCAGTTCAATTGTACCAAGAGGAAAAACTTTGGAAAACAGCACAACAAAACGGAATTGCTATTATCAATCAGCGTTATTCTAAAAAATTGTTTGAAAATAATTTTGCTGACAAAATTCAGTTTTTACAATCTAATTTAGATCAACATCGTTTGGATAATTTTATGGGGGCTTTATTGCAACATCACACTTTGACTAGTACCAAATACATGTCAAGATGGATTGAAGCCAAAAACAAAACAAATAATTAGCCTATATCATGCATCGAAATCTAACTTTTGTTTCAAAAGCTGGATACAAAATCAATTTCCACTATTTTTTGCATTTTTTTGAAATTTTAAAACACTAAAAATTAAGCAACTGAAAATTTTATTAAAAGAAAAAGTAAAATTTCTTTCCAAATGTTTTGCATAATCGAAAAACCAGTCTATATTTGCACTCGCAATCACGAAATGATAGCAACCTAGTAAAATAGGGCGATTAGCTCAGCTGGTTCAGAGCACCTCGTTTACACCGAGGGGGTCGGGGGTTCGAACCCCTCATCGCCCACCAAGAAACTCCTTAAGAAATTAAGGAGTTTTTTTTTATCCCAATAGGAAAATAAAATAGGCATTATCATTTTTGGTATTTTAAGTTTGCCATCAGTTCTTCGAACAACGACTTAAATTTTTCGGGTACCTTATTAGAATCTATTATTATTGTTCTGTTTTTTACTATAAGAGAAAAACTCTTACCGTCTCTAATTTGAGAATTAGAATTGTCCTTTAAGTCAATGGCAGCAATTAATTCATCTAAATCTGTATCTGTTATTTTGGCATCAATAACCGATTCCTTATTTATTGCTATAAATCCTCCCGAAACCTGTAGTTTAATTTTCATTTTTTTAGACTTTTGCTTCTTTCCAACCTTTTACCGTTGCTTTATATTCTTTGCTGTTTGTGCCATATAAAGCTTTGGCTTTAGCTAAAGTTAAGTTTTTAAAATCTTTAAAAGTTGCATTGCGTTTTAATTTTTTATCAACCATTGCATTATACCATATTTTTCCAGCTTTTTCCCAAGCAAAACCACCGATAGTAATAGCTGTCACATAGAATGCAAAATTAGGGATACCAGAATTAAAATGCACTCCACCATAATCTCCTTGGGGAGTATTTGGAAGATTAATAAAATCATCCATTGTAGCTGGCTGTGGATCTGTTCCTATATAGGGATGATTTACATACGCTGTCCCTGGTGCTTTCAAGCTTCTTAAAGCATACTTATTTCCAAGAAGCACATTTTCACCTATTAACCAGTTAGACTGATTTACATCTTGATTGAGCATGCGCTGTTTAATCATTATTCCAAACACATCTGATAAAGATTCGTTCAATGATCCGCTTTGATTCGCATAATCAAGATTAGACTCAAACTGTGTTATCCCATGTGTTAGTTCATGACCAATTATATCAATGTCGGTTGTAAAGCTGCCAAATATTTTACCGTCTCCGTCTCCATACAGCATTTGTTGACCATCCCACATCGCATTGTTCATATCGTCCTCTGTATTTCCATAATGAATATAATGCTTTAACAGCATTCCTAAATTATCTATAGAATTTCTGGCAAATATATCATGGTAAAAATTCCATGTGCCCGTTCCAGCTCCAACAATGTTTTTGGCATCGCGATCAAGTCTGTGTAGTGCCGTTCCATTTTGCCAAAGTAAAACCCCAAAAGCAGGATCTGTTGTATGCTTGATATCATAAACTTCCATATTTAGTTTTTGAGATTTTAGTTTATTAAAATTTATAAGTTTTTTTTGAGATAATTTAAGATTACCAATAAATTCACGTCTGGCTCCAATAGCGACAGATTGAAGCTTATTGTTTATGGCTCTTTTTGCAATTTCCTCATCGGAATTTTCCATTAGCAAGTCATTAATGTATGGAGGAATAATGCAACGAATTCTATTGAAATTTGAATGATTATTACACATTTTATACAAAAATAAATTTGCCTACTCTTCTGTGGTTTTTCGGCTTACACCATTTTTTTGATTTTACTTAAAACTATTTTTTTAAGTATTATAAAAACTCTGTCAAACAAATTTATTTAACTTCTAAGTCGAAGCATTTGACAGCTAGTTTAAAAGACCGTTCCAACAGAAATTTGCTTTGTACAATTAACAGGTTCCTCTCTGTTTTTATTAAATAAATCGTCAGCCTGAATATATGCCGCCAGCGATAGAAGTATTTACTTTATTAAAGGAATAAAGTCTTAATCCAAATGAGGTATTAGGTTTTTAGATTTCAGAATTGCTGTAAAGATTATAACGTAAGTAAGGGATACAATAGTATGTATTATGTCAAATCTGAGAATAACATAAAGCTAGAAAAGGGAGAAAGCTATAATGATCGATTACAAACCCTGCAAGCCCAACGAGAATTCCTTAAGAAATTAGAGATTTTTTTTATGTTTTAAATTTTCCGAAAGATTAGATAGAATCGGATCAAGTTCAAAAGTAAGAATATTTCAACGCTTTCTTTATTACCTTCAAATGAATTTAAATCTAGTATAAAAATAATTGTTAATTATACACTTAATTTGTGAAAATTGAAATTCTGTTTTGTACTTTTAAAACCAAATTAATGTGATAAAAGTATTGATACAAAATTTATTTAGATTTTTATGGAAAAGAAAAAAATAAAAGCATTATTACTTATTGGGTTTCTCGTTTTTAATATTGCTGTTAAAGCACAATCTGTTACCACTACTGAAGAAGATAAAGCCAAAGCCAAAGAATGGATTAGTTCTTTATTGTTAAATGATAGCTCAAAAGAAAACAGATTAGTACAAGTGGTTGCTACTCATCTGTCCACAATAAAAGATTGGCATAATAGCCATCCTGCTACTACTGTCCCAGCGGGAATCAATCCTTTGGATGGAAAACCACTTTCAGAACTTCATCGCCAAATTATTGCAGATTCGGCAATACCATCAACAGTTCATAGCGATTTAATGAGTGGGTTAAGAAAAGATTTAACTGAAGAACAAGTAGCTTTGGTTTTAGATAAATACACCATTGGAAAGGTAGCTTTTACAATGAAAGGTTATCAGTCTATCGTCCCTGAAATGACCGCTACCGAGACTGCTGAAATTCAAAAATTATTAGAAAAAGCGCGTGAACAAGCTGTGGATTATAAGAGTATGAAAGAGATATCTGCTATTTTTGAAATTTACAAAACTCAAGCAGAACAATATTTGAACAATCACGGTCGCAACTGGCGTCAGATGTATGCTGATTATACCAAAAAAATTAAGGCTGAAAAAGCTGCTGCTGCTAAAAAATAAGTACCTTTTTTCTCAAAACAATTTAGAAACTCCTTAAGAAATTGAGGAGTTTTTTTATACCTCTTTTTTCTTCAAACAACGTCCTCTCGGCTCATCACCTTCATGAAGAACAATATCCGAATGCAGAAACTGAGCGGCATCAGCAGAATCTTTCACTTTGACAGCAGAGCGTTTCAACATTTCAGATTCGAACTCTTTCAAAACACTTTCCCTCACTCCTGCTTTCTTCCATTGTGATAAAGGCCTGCAATTTCTTGTGATGCCGCGAGCCAATGTTAGAGCATCTAATAAAGCTTGGTTTGCTCCCTGCCCTTTGAATGGACTCATTGGATGCGCTGCATCTCCGATCAGGGTTACTTGTCCTGCTTTTTCCAATAATTGTGATTTGAGTAATTCCCGGTCATACACAGGATAACCAGAAATCTGAGTTTCATTTGTTGCTGACAAAATCTGCGGAATAGGATTATGCCATTGTGTTCTGCGACAGGCTTCTACTTTGAGTGCTTGTGGTCCTTTGGAACTTAATTCTTTAGCTTCATCTTCAGACATTGGAAAACTGAGTTGCCACATCACCGAATCTGCCGTAAAAGGCATTATGTAAATTCGTTCGTTACCATTGGCAGTTTGAAACACCGTGGCCGAGTCTAATAATGGACTATTAATTCCTTCGACAGCGCTCAAAGGACAAATACCCAATATCACGATACAACCTAAATAACGCAAGGGAGTGACATCATCACCAATCAATAATTTTCGCACCGAACTTCGGATACCATCTGCTCCAACCACAAGATCTGCTTTGGCATTTTCTATCTTTCCACCCACTTGAAAACTTAATGCAACACCTTCATTTTCTGTTTGCTTTAAATCTACTAATTGATGTCCCCATTGCACTTTATCGTGTCCTCCGAGTTGTCCCAACAAAGCTAAACGCAAAGATTGTCGTGCGATATGTATATTGGTTCGTTTTGCTGATGTTTTCACCTCTGATTCCAGCCACTTTCGCACTCCCCACTCTCCTATTACTTTTCCTTCGGTCGTATGAACCAAATGCCTTGTAGAAATTACTCCTTCATTTAATGAAAAAATTCCCAAACCCTCGATTGCTTTACTCGCTTGTTGCAAAGTGAGTCCGTAGCCTTGAGATCGGGCTTCAAAATTAGTATCACGTTCATAAAGAGTAAACGGAATACCGCGGTGCAAACAAGCCACAGCCAGAGCTACTCCTCCAATTCCAGCACCAATAATGGCAACGTGTGGATAATTTTCGGTATCAGCTACAGGAAGTGAAGAAGATTTAATCAATCCAGATCCGGAACAATTTAGACAGGTATTTAAGTGGGCTTTAGGTCGAACTGGAGCTGTTCCCGCACCTTTCGATTTTTCAAATTGTTCTAATGCAAATTGGTATTGGAGTCTAACTTTCTTGCTAATTCTCTGGCTTTTTTTGCCTCTTCCCTGACATTCATCACAAATAATCCAGTTTTGTTTTTCACTTTCCGCTTTTATCACTTCCTCTTTATTTAACTAGATTTTGATTTTTTCTTTATAAAAAACTTTGTCGACACAAATTGATATTAGAATTAATTGAAAATTACTGATTACCAATTTTATTATCTTTGACAAAAAGTATTATATTTTAAGTTTTTTGTCATTTGATACAATCGCACAAATTTAAGACAAAAGATTAGCGGTGCAAAACTACTTTAACAATATGTCTTAAATTTGTTGTTCAGAAGTTCTATAAAAAAATTACATTTACGCTATGAAATTTATAAACCTCCTATTTTCAATTTATATAGTCGTGTTGTCATGCATGCCATGTGCTGACGCGGACTACAGTATTGGAAATAAAACGGTAACTTTTCATAGTGAAACCAACACTTCATCAGAAAAGCATCATGATGATTTATGTTCCCCTTTTTGCGTTTGCAATTGCTGCGGGCAACAAATTATGACTGTCTTTTCTCCAATAATTTATAATTTTCCAGTCAAATTTGAAGGAATCAAAACCTTAAATTCTTCTTATACTTCGGTTTTTCATTCCAACTTTTACGGAAGTATTTGGCAACCACCACAAATAGTTTAATGATGCCCGAGTAATTTCGGGTTAGAAAGTTGTGTCTATATCACACAAAATTGCAAATGACTTATTTGCTGATTTCTAATTCATTAATAGTATTTCAATGTTAAACAAAATCATTCAGTTTTCTATAAAAAACAAGCTGATTATTGGGCTAATGGTATTGGCTCTAATCATTTGGGGCGTCTATTCGGTTAGGCAATTGCCCATTGATGCTGTTCCCGACATCACTAATAATCAGGTTCAAATCATCACCACTTCACCCAGTAATGGTGCCGAAGATATCGAAAGATTCGTCACTTTTCCTGTCGAACAAACAATGTCAACCATAAAAGATATTGAAGAAGTTCGGTCTTTTAGCCGTTTTGGTTTATCGGTAGTAACGGTTGTTTTCAAAGAAGATGTTGATGTTTATTGGGCGAGGCAACAAGTAAGCGAAAGACTTAACGAAACGATGGACCAAATTCCTCCTGGAATGGGAAAACCACAAATCGCTCCAGTTTCTACTGGTTTAGGCGAAATTTACCAATATGTAATCCATACCAAAAAAGGATATGAATCCAAATACAATGCAACCGAATTGCGCACTATTCAGGATTGGATTGTTCGCAGACAGCTTTTAGGCGTTGAAGGAATTGCCGATGTGAGTAGTTTTGGTGGTTTTTTAAAGCAATACGAAATCGCTTTGAACCCAGACAAACTCCGAAGCATGAACATCAGCATCAAAGATGTTTTTGATGCTTTAGAAAAGAATAATCAAAATACCGGAGGCGCCTATATCGACAAAAATCCAAATGCCTATTTTATTCGAAGCGAAGGATTGATTACAAGTATTGAAGACATTGAAAACATCGTCGTAAAAACAAATTCCAATAGTATTCCGGCACTTATCCGTAATGTTGCCGACGTAAAAATAGGTGCGGCCACTCGTTATGGAGCAATGACCAGAAACGACGAGGGCGAAGTGGTTGGTGGAATTGTGCTAATGCTAAAAGGCGCCAATTCATCCAAAGTAATCGGGAACGTAAAAACCCGAATGGCGCAAATCGAAAAAACATTGCCCGAAGGCGTTACCATCGAGCCTTTTCTGGATCGCACAAAATTAGTGGACAGTGCCATCGGAACCGTTTCTAAGAATTTATTGGAAGGAGCGTTAATCGTAATCTTTGTTTTGGTTTTATTACTTGGGAATTTAAGAGCGGGATTAATTGTTGCATCTGTAATTCCATTAGCCTTATTATTCGCTATTTGCTTGATGAATTTATTCAAAGTGGATGGAAATCTAATGAGTTTGGGTGCGCTTGATTTCGGCTTAATAGTCGATGGAGCAGTCATAATTATTGAAGCCACAATGCATCACTTATATGTCAAGCATAAAGGACAAGAACTGACACAAGACCAAATGGATCACAGTGTTTTGAGTAATGCCAAAAAGATGATGAGTTCGGCGGCGTTTGGACAAATTGTAATTTTGATTGTGTATTTGCCGATTCTCGCCTTAGTGGGTGTCGAAGGAAAAATGTTCCGTCCAATGGCACAAACGGTTTCCTTTGCCATATTGGGAGCATTTCTTTTATCATTGACTTATGTTCCGGTGATGAGCGCTTTGTTTTTGAATAAAAAAATCGTTCACAAAGAAAATATTTCAGACCGAATTATTAATGCGATTCAAAGGACATATACGCCAACGCTAAACTTTGCTTTACAATCGAAAGCGCTTGTAATAAGCATGGCAGTTGGTTTGCTGATGATCAGCGGTGTTGTTTTTACTTTTTTAGGAGCCGAATTTATCCCAACTTTAGACGAAGGCGATTTTGCTGTCGAAACCAGAATGCTAACCGGAAGCAGTTTATCACATACTATTGCAACCACGCAAAAAGCCGCTAAAGTATTGAAAGATAATTTCCCCGAAGTCAAGGAAGTCATCGGGAAAATTGGTTCAGCAGAAATCCCAACAGATCCAATGCCTGTAGAAGCTTGTGATTTAATGATTATTCTAAAAGACAAAAGCGAGTGGACATCGGCTGATAACACCAATGATTTGGCCGAAAAAATGCAAAAGAAATTAGAGCAGTATATTCCTGGTGTCGTCTTTGGTTTTCAGCAACCTATTCAAATGCGATTTAATGAATTGATTTCAGGCGTTAAACAAGATGTGGCTATCAAAATTTACGGCGAGGATTTCAACAAATTGGCAAAATACGCTAAACAAGTCGGCGCCATTGCTGGAAAGATTGATGGAGCGCAGGACATTTATGTCGAACAAGTTTCAGGCTTGCCACAAGTTGTGATTAAATTTAAAAGAGAAAAAATTGCTCAATTTGGTCTCAATGTTGAAGATGTAAACACGGCCATTCGTTCCGCTTTTGCAGGAGAAGTGGCAGGTTTGGTATTCGAAGGAGAAAAACGATTTGATTTAGTCGTTCGATTAGATAAAGAAAATCGTCAAACGGTTGATGATGTTAGGAATCTATTCGTAACTGCCCCAAACGGAAACCAAATTCCTTTAGACCAAGTTGCCGACATCGATTATAAAGAAGGCCCAAACCAAATTCAACGTGACGATGCCAAACGCAGAATTACAGTTGGCTTCAATGTTCGTGGTCGCGATGTCGAAAGCACGGTAGAAGAAATTCAGTCTAAAATTGACAAACAAATACAATTTGAACCAGGCTATTACACCACTTATGGCGGAACTTTTGAGAATTTGATAGCCGCCAAAGAACGTTTGGCTATAGCCGTTCCTGTTTCGTTATTACTCATCTTTTTACTTTTGTTTTTTGCCTTTGACTCGATAAAACAAGCCGCTTTAATTTATACAGCAATTCCGCTTTCTGCAATTGGAGGTATATTCGCTTTGTGGTTGCGGGGAATGCCGTTTAGTATTTCCGCAGGTGTTGGTTTTATTGCCTTGTTTGGTGTTGCCGTACTCAACGGAATTGTATTAATCGCCGAATTCAACAACCTTAAAAAAGAAGGTATGACCGATTTAAAACAGATTGTCATCAAAGGAACTTCGGTGCGTTTGCGTCCGGTGATTATGACGGCTTTGGTCGCTTCTTTAGGTTTTCTTCCAATGGCATTATCGCAAGGAAGCGGTGGCGAAGTTCAAAAACCGTTAGCGACAGTCGTTATTGGCGGATTGATTTCTGCAACACTCCTCACCTTATTGGTTTTGCCAATACTTTATATGTGGTTTGAAAAATTCAATAAACAGACAATGAAAATAAATTCGACAATAACCGTTACTGCTTTGCTTTTGACAGTAAATTTTGTAACAGCACAAACACAACCTTTAAGCTTAGACCAAGCAATCGAATTAGGATTGAAAAACAACAAGGAGATTACGACCTCACAATTGGAAATTCAATACCAACAGCAGGCTAAAAAAGCAATTGTAGAAATTCCTAAAACGGAGATTTCAGGGCAATTTGGGCAAATCAATAGTTATATAAAAAACGATAATAATTTTGGAATTTCCCAAACGATCCCGTTTCCGACGGTATTGACTGCCAATGCATCTTTGGGAAATGCATTGATCAAAAGCAGTGAATTAAAAGCGAATATTACTAAGAACGAATTGGTTTTTCAAATTAAAAAGACCTATTTACAATTGCAATATTTATATACGAAACAATCACTTTTGAAAAAACAGGACAGCATTTATCAAGGCTTTTTAAAATCAGCTTCCTTGCGCTACAAAACTGGCGAAAGCACTTTATTGGAACAAAGCACCGCCGAAACGCAGTTGTATGAAACGCAAAATATCTTAAAAGAAAATGATGCGAATATTCAAATTTATTTGTCGCAACTGCAAACACTTTTAGGAAGTGAACAAGCGGTTAGCATTGCCAATAAAGAATTAACTGAGCAAACATTTTCGGTTACAAATGATGAAAAAGCAACGAGCGGAAATCCTGTTCTCTCTTACATTCAACAACAAATAGAAGTTGCCGACAAACAGAAAAAAGTAGAAAGCGCCAAAATGCTGCCCGATATTACTGTTGGTTATTTCAATCAATCGCTGATTGGTGCTCCAATAAATGCTACAAGCGCAGAGTTGGCGACTTCAAGTGACCGTTTTCAAGGGTTTCATTTAGGGCTTTCGATTCCGATATTTTTTGGATCGTATGATGCCAAAATAAAATCGGCTTCGATTAATAAAGAAATAGCCCAAACAGCTTTAGAAAATAATCAAATCCATTTGAAAGGGCAATACGAACAAGCGATTCAGGAGTTTCAAAAGAGTAAAAGCAGTTTAGAATATTATAAAACCTCAGGTTTGCCTAATGCTAATTTAATTTTGACAAAAAGCCAAAGTGCTTATAAAAATGGTGAAATTGGCTATTCAGAAAATCTTTTGAATCTAAAAACAGCTAATGGAATTAAGGAAAATTATCTTTCGGCCATTTTACAATACAATCAAAGCATTACTTTATTGGAATATCTTTCAGGGAAAAATTGAAACGGAATAAAATAAAATTTTAAAAGGATTAACCACATAGAGACATAGCCTCTCTTTGACTTTAAAAAGACATTTCATTTTTTATAGAAAACAATAGCTATGTGCAAAGTTTTAACTTCTATAAAACCTTTGAAAACAATGCAAAACTATGTTTCTATGTGGTTAATTTTTTTTAAGCAGAATTTGAAAAAAAAATTAAAATCGACACAGATTAAATCCTAATAATCCTTTTAATCTGTGGCAAAAAAACTAAATACACAAACAATGAATCAAACTATAAAATTAAAAATTAAAATGATTTAACCACATAGAGACATAGCCTCTTTGACTTTAAAAAGACATTTCATTTTTATAGAAAACAATAGCTATGTGCAAAGTTTTAACTTCTATAAAACCTTTGAAGACAATGCAAAACTATGTCTCTATGTGGTTAAATTTTTTAAGCATAATCTAGATAAATAAAAATTAAATCGCCACAGATTAAAATGATTCACACAGATTAAATCCTAATAATCCTTTTAATCTGTGGCAAAAAAACTAAATACACAAACAATGAAATCAAACTATAAAATAATACCATTCCTTTTTGCAACGTTATTCTTGCTGAATTGTGGAAACAAAGAAAAAGAAGCTACTGCAACCGAAGAACCAAAAACGGATGTCAACACCGTAGAAATCACTCCCGAGCAATACAAAACTGCCGAAATACAAATAGGAAGTGTAGAAGAAAAAGCGCTAAGTGGCACAACCAAAGTCAACGGAATGTTAGACGTTCCGCCGCAAAATTTGGTATCTATTTCGGCACCGTTTGGCGGATTTGTAAAAAGTACCGATATGTTACAAGGCCTGAAAGTTCGCAAAGGACAAGTGGTAGCCATCATGCAAAACGCAGATTACGTGCAACCACAACAGGATTATATTGATTTTAAAAGTCAATTGAACTACTTGAAATTGGAGTACGAACGCCAATTAGAATTGTCAAAAGAGAATGTGAACGCTCAGAAAACAGTTCAGAAATCCAAATCAGAATACGAAAGTATGCGTGCGAGAGTTTCAGGACTAAAAGCCAAATTGCAATTGATGAATGTTAATATGGCTAAGTTGGAACAAGGCACCATTCAAAGTACGATTCCGCTTTATTCTCCAATCAATGGCTATGTAACTCAGGTAAATACTAACATTGGGGCTTTTGCAAATGATAAAGATGTGTTGTTCAAAATTGCTAACACCGAACATTTACACGCTGAATTAACTGTTTTTGAAAAAGACGTACCGAAGCTGAAAATTGGTCAAAAAGTACGTTTTATTTTGGCTAATGAAACACAGGAAAGAATGGCGACAGTTTATTTGGTAGGCAAAGAAATCAGTGCTGAAAGAACGGTGGAAATTCATTGTCATTTGGACAAAGAAGACACCAGTCTTTTGCCAGGAATGTATTTGAAAGCATTGGTAGAAAGCGGTAGCAATAAAGTTTCCGCCGTTCCCTCAAAAACAATCGTTGAATTTGAAGGAAGTAAATATATTTTTATTGCCGATAATAAAACTCCTAAAGAAAAAGGGGCAACACAATACCAATTGACACCTGTAAAAACTGGCGTTACCGAACTCGATTATACAGAACTTATTTTTGATAAAACTACTGATTATAAAAATTGGAAAGTGGTTACCAATGGTGCGTATGATTTGCTTTCAAAAATGAAAAATAGTGAGGAGGAAGAATGAGAATTGCAGATTTAAGATTGCAGAAGGCAGAAAAATTTCAGAAGGCAGAATTCTTAATACTTAATTCTGCAATCTTAATTCTTAACAATAAGTTTTATATTTGGCAAACAAAATTTATTTTCAAATGAAATGGATCACCAGAGAAAGACCTAAAATAGACCGAATTGCCTGTCCTTGGCTTATTCGGAAATTTGTCGATTCTGAGGCTGAATTCATTTATGTTCCGTATGATATGGTTTTGGATAAAGCGAAGGAATTGAATGCCATTCCTTTTGATTTTCCAAATGTGGAATACACGCATTATGATGAGCAAAGTACTTTTGATTTCATTATAAAAAAACATCAAATCAGTGATCCTGCTGTTTCGATTATAGCCGGAATTGTTCGTGGTGCGGACACCGACAGGCATGATATTGCTAAAGAATCAGCGGGACTTTGGGCGATTTCTGCAGGGCTTTCTTATAATATTCAGGATGATTATAAATTGTTGGAAACTGGTATGATTCTGTATGATGCTTTGTACAGCTGGGCTTCGCATTTGTACCAACAAAAACATTTGCAGAACAGCCCTTTTGAGAATTTGGTGCATGAGGTTTACAATAAATTTTTAAAAGATAAAAAGCCGGCGGGTAAAACGCCTTCGTGGGTTAAGGACCTGAAAGAAATTATTCAGGATCAGATTGATACGCAATTTGCTTTTGATTTAAAGAAAATTTCAAACGAGCTGGATTTGAATCCTTCTTATTTATCAAGAGAATTTTCTAAGTACTTTGAGGATTTAAATTTTGGGGATTATGTTAGAAAACTTCGAATTGAAAAAGCAATTGGTCTTATTGAAAATTCTTCATACACATTAACCGAAATTGCCTACATGACTGGCTTTTCGGATCAAAGTCATTTTACAAGAATTTTTAAACTGCATACTGGAAAAAATCCTTCGTCCTATAGAAGAAAAATTCAAAAAAGTAATCCAGATACAAAAGGTAAATAGCGTTCTATTTCTACTTATTTGGTAGAATTAATTTTGTTTTTTTAATTCGAAAAAACAAAACCCATGCAATTCAGATTTATTACCCTCATTTTGTTGCTATGTATTAGTACCAAAAATTATTCTCAGACAACGTATCCAAAAATTACAGGCTATTTTGGGATACTGCATCCAATAGTTTCGTTTAGTAGTGAAGAAACTTCCGTGAATTTCAGAGATTATTATGCTGTTGGATTTCCGACTGGAATTAATATCTGGAAAAGTTCAAAAATTGGATTTTCTGTCGAAATTGTACCCAATATCAAAGTGCAGGATGGAAATGACAAAATGAACAGTATATTATTTCATCCTGGTATTTTAGTGGCATTAGGAAACGGATTCACATTCGCAGGTCGAGCCGCTTTTGACACGGGTGGCCGATACGGAATTACACCAGTATTCAACAAGACAGTTATAAAAAGTGAAAATTGCAGTTATTTTGTCGCAGTTCCTTTGCCGCTGAGATTTGGTAATGACCATCCGACATCGTTTGGTGCAAGTTTTCAATTTGGAATTGCTTTTTAAAAAAATGGAAATGGAAAAAGAAACAAAATATAGTTTATTAGAATTAACCTTGTATTTTCTAAAATTAGGAACTACAGGTTTTGGAGGCCCTGTCGCATTAGTAGGATACATGCATAAGGATTTGGTCGAAAATCGAAAATGGATTTCTGAAGAAGAATATAAACAAGGATTGGCTCTGGCACAATTAGCTCCTGGTCCTCTTGCTGCGCAGTTAGGAATTTATTTGGGATTTGTGCATTATAGGTTTTTAGGGGCTACTTTGATAGGATTTGCATTCATTTTGCCTTCTTTTATAATGGTAATTCTGCTTGGAATAGTCTATAAATTGTACGGTGGATTATCATGGATACAGGCGGTATTTTATGGCGTTGGATCAGCAGTTGTTGGAATTATAGCACTCAGTTCGTATAAACTTACCATAAAATCAGTTGGGAAGTTCAATCTTGAATCTTTTAAATCAAAGTGGTTGTTGTGGCTGTTTTTTATTCTGGCAACGGTTATAACATTTATAACGGAACAAGAACAAGTCTTGTTTTTTATATTAGCTGGGCTTCTTTATATGATCATTCAAGCACCTCCTAAATGGTGGAATTTAAGAACGACTAATTCAATTGCGCTTTTCCTGATTACTTTTTGGAACTACGAAGAAACAACACTTACAAAATTAGCCCTTTTCTTTGCTAAAGCTGGCACCTTTGTTTTTGGAAGTGGACTTGCAATTGTACCATTTTTGCATTCGGGTGTTGTATTAGAAAATCAATGGCTTTCAGAGCAACAATTTCTTGATTCAGTTGCGGTAGCTATGATTACACCTGGCCCTGTTGTCATAACGGTAGGGTTTATTGGTTATTTAGTTGAGGGCTTTTCGGGAGCTTTGGTTGCTGCTTTAGCGACATTTTTGCCTTGTTATTTGTTTACTATTGTGATGGCTCCTTATTTTAAAAGAATTGCCGAAAATCAATCTGTTAAGGCTTTTGTTGAAGGGATTACTGCTGTGGTTGTAGGAGCTTTAGTCGGGTCAGTAATTGTTATTGCAAAAAGAAGTATTATTGACATTACAACTGCTTTGATAGCCCTATCAACTATTGCAACATTGCTTTATTATAAAAAAATTCAAGAACCTTATATCATAATTGTGGCTGGGGTTTTGGGTTTACTTATAAAATTAATCTAGTTATTTTTAAATAGAAAAACCTCGCTTAAATTTCTTTAAGCGAGGTTTTGCAGTTATATATTGTCCTTTTATTTTTTGATAATCTTTTGAGTAGTTGTACCTTGATCAGTTGTTACTTTTACTAAATAATTTCCTGAATTTAAATTACTCACATCAATTGAATCACTAGGATTTGCGATAGTTTTCACTACAGAACCTGTAATACTGTAAATCGTAACATTTTTAATAGTTTGACTGGCAACATTTGAAATATTCAAACGATCTGTTACTGGATTTGGATATACAGTTAGTTTTGGAGTTTTTGAATTGTTGTCATTTAAACCTAGTGTGGAATATGAGGTTTTAAGGTAATATAGATGTGATTCTCCACTGCCTTGTACAATGGTATTTAAACCTGCAGGAACATTATCGATGACGATAACTCCATTACTAGGTATTGAATAAACTGTGTTGTTAAGCTTTATAGTTGCAGTAGTTTTTTGCAGTATAACCAATGTTAAAGTTGATACTGCGGTTGTTGTATAGGTTACTTTTCCTGCAGAATCCATTTTGTGAGCTCTTGTCAATGATAGGTTATCATATGTTGTTGCTACAGGGCCAGATTTTTCACTTCCTGCAAATGTATAGAAATCACTTGCAGTTCCAGACAATGTATAATTGTGAATTATATTACCTACAGGAACTGCATTAACAGTAATTGTTCCTGATACAGCAACTGGTGTCCCCACACTACCTGTAGTAGTTATTGTGTAAGTTGAAGTACCTACAGCTGTTGGTGTACCAGAAATAGTAATCGTTTTTGCATCGGTATCTTTTGCTGAAATAAGTCCGTCAGCTAATCCAGTAACATTGGCATCAGTTGCATCACCTCCCCAAGTAAGAACAATAGGAGTAATCGCTTTGTCTTTCAATACTGATTGATTAGCACTACCACTAGTTACGGCAAGCGTTTGGCTGCTTGGAGGTAAAACTGTAATAGTTCCTGAATCTGAAGAAGAAATTCCAAGGCTACCACTTGTAGATACTGTATAATCAACTAATGCAGTAGGTACACCAGAAAGTGTTAGCGTTTTAGCCGTAGTGTTTTTTGTAACAACGATACCATTAAGACCAACAATCGGATCTCCATTTGAGTCAACAGCAGTAACATTAGCATCTGTAGCATCACCTCCCCAAGTAAATACGATATTAGCAATAGCAACACCTGCTGAAACTGTTTGGTTATTGTTGTTAGTTGTAGCTACTAAAGTCTGATTTCCTACAGGTGCAGTTTCACCTTGCACCGCTACCATTTTTGAGGTATAATTAGTAAGAGCTGATTTTAAACCATCAATAACGATATAATTCTTATCTTCAACCGCGTTGTTAAACGTCCATTTTAAATCACCGCCAGAAACACGTCCTGCATGTAACATCGTTTCAGCTTTAGCCTCATCTGGAGATTGAATCACTAGATTTTTTACATAAAGCGCTGGATCTGTATCAAAGTTGTTGTATTTATTTCCTCCTACTTTTGAAATTACTGTAGCTGGAACTTGTTCATCTCTTGTTTGTGCTGAATACGCATCAAAATCAGTTAAAGAACTAATTTTACCCGCAATATTGTATAAAGGATTTAGGTCGCCATAAGCCACAAAACGCATATTATTAGTAGCAATATCCGCATCAAATTTATTGTTAAATTCTTTAATAGTACCTCCTGCCTCTTTAGAAAAAGTACCCATATTAGCCTCATCATTTATTTGTTTCGTTTCGTCCCAAATATCAGTCCCTTGCATTGAAGTCATCATCGGATGTTTAGCATTTCGGAAATAATTTCCTTCTATAAATAAGGAAGACCCCAATGTTGATCCTGAACCATATTTAGAATTTCCATCAAAATAATTATTGTAAATATGAGTTGAATAGTAACGAACACGTGGATGACGTGAATCAGAGTGGTCAAACCAGTTATGGTGATACGTAACATACAAACCAGCTGGCGAGCCTTCACTTAATCCTAAAAGACTCGCTTTTCCGCTATCCCAAAAGTGATTGTAAGACATTGTAATAAAGCTAGAATTTTTATTATCTAAAGCTCCATCCCCTTTTATTTGATCGGCATCACTACCTGCATTACCATAAAATAAATCATTATTGTGAACCCAGATGTGATCGTTATCCTGCTGCATTCCTATGTTGTCACCTGCAGTACTATTACAGTTCATAAAGCCAAGATTACGAACTTCAATATTCGTTGCTGATTTAAGACGCACCCCCATACCATTTACTACAGCATCATCACCTACACCTTCAATAGTAAGGGAGCTGCTTGGATTTATTGCGTTTTCAATTGTAATATCACCACCTTCCATAACGGTCATATCGGTAATATTTCCAATCAAACGAATAATATATGGACGAGTATCTTTTCCTTTTTTGATTCCATATAAAATATTTTGAAGTCCTACACAAGGATTTGTAGTGGCTCCAGTTACAGTTGCTGAAATCGTGTTTTTTGTATTTTTAGTAATATAAAGGATTACAGCTCCAGATTTTGGAGTACCATCCATATTATATCCTCCAGGAATACGGCCGCCTTCAAACGCAAAACCGTTTCTATCGTGTGCCACAACAGTAATACTAGTAGTTGTGACTCCTGCTCCCTCAATACCTGATTTAACAGGTTTTACAGTAATTGTATAAGAACCAGCCGCTAGTCCTAATACGTCAGCACGAAAATAAGTCCCATAACTACGGATAAGCTGAGTGTCAATTGCCTGATTGTTTTTTCCACCACCAGTATAATAAACATTATAACTATCTGCTCCTCCAACAGGAGCAGTCCATTCAACAAATGCTGACTCTAGCCAGCCTCCTTCTTTTGTAATAGTTTGTGACCAAGTATTTATAGACATAAATAAAATAGTCATGCATAGTAAAATTTTTTTCATAATGCAATTTGGGTTTAAATAATTAATTGGTTAATTGGTTTTTTTATCAATGTAATCGATTACGCTAATTTATATAAAATTATATATATACCAAATATTTTGAATAAAAATTATTAAATATGTTTTTTTACAAATAATTAAAAACGATATTCTTATTTATTAAAAACACAATACAACCCTTCTATTATCAAGGTTTATTTTAAAAAAAGTGTATAAAATCAGTTATTTATTTCATGTAAATAAGTTAAAAAGACCTAAGTTTAATTTGATTAAGAATGTAATTTTCTTATCAAAATGCAATCGATTACAACCAATAATTTTATATTTTTTTAATATAATGATTACAAAATCACTATTGAGTATCTTTTTAAAATGAATTTTTCATTTAATTTAAATGATAAAAACCTTAAACCGTTATTAAAAATTAAATTTTCAAAAGATTCAATCAATCGTAAATTAAAAAATGATAATATCATTTAACACAAAACAAAGTTATTTTGACAATACTATTCCTGTTTGTATAAGAACATCCAGAATATCAAAAAGTCTAACTATTAAAAAACAAAAAAGCGTCTCGATAATTACCGAAACGCTTTTTCAAAGCTATAAATACACTTTTCTATTTCTTAATTAATTCCTGCAAAGGTTTTAATTGTTCCAAATCAATTTTAGATTCTTTTATAACCGAAATCATATTCATAATATTGGTTGGATTCATATCTTTCCCTAAAACCCTAACGACTGCAAAACCAGTATCATTTTTATTAGCAAAAAATACAAATTCACTAATATGGTCATCTGTTCCAATGTAACTAACTGAAGCGCCTTGTTTACCCGAACCAAATTTCATCAATTGTTGGTACTTGGCATCTTTTAGAATCAGATTTACTTTGGCTCTTTCGCTCTCGAATTGTGCTTTATTTTTGTCATTCAATTTGAAAGCCAAAACATTAATCTTTTCAAAAGAATGCAATGCTTCGTTTTGAGCAGCTGTTAGTTTAGTTTTATCAATATCCAAAATATTAGACGAAATATCTAAGGCAATAAAATTTTTGTTCTCTGTGTTTTCTACAAAGTATTTTTGCAAAGTCGGCTCAGAGTTGCAACTTCCTAAAAACAGAGCAGTCAAAAATGCAATTAAAAACATTACCGTTTTCATCTTACTTTTTATTTTTGGTGGCTTTCTTCAAATCATCTCCCCCTGGAATTTTCATTTTGTCTGTCAATACCGAAATCTCATTCAAATCAAAATCACCTGTTAAAGACATCAAAATGCTGTCTTCATTACTTCCTCCATCAACATACATCAGTAATTCTTTTATCTGTGCATCTTTGGCACCCGATTTAACCATGATTTTGATATTTTTCCCTTTATCATTTATACGCATCAATTCTTCCAAACCAGCGGTTTTGACATATTTATCGGCAGCTAGCTTCATTTCCCCTTGTATCTTTGGGTTTTGAGTAGTAAACACTTTTAAATTATCCAATTTCTTAATTAGATTCATATACTGTTGTGCTTCTTTATCCGAAACATCTACTTTTACTTTACTCATCAATTCGAACATCTTTTTATTTACAATTACAGATGATACATCATCTTGACCATCGAATTTATCAAATGCTGACTGGCCAAAAAATGGACTTGATACCAATACTACTATTAATGTAATTATTAACTTCTTCATTTTATTTTGATTTAATGATTGTTTTTAAAATTTAAATTTAACTACTGGGCTTGAATGCTCTAGAATCACTCTCGCTTTATTTTTATTCAACAAATACCTTATCCTTAGTTTCTTCATACATTTTAATATACTGAATCCCTTCGATACCTGTATTTACATTATTAGACAACATAGCTAATGCTTTTTGAGTCGCTTCCAAAGCTTCTTTTGGGTCATCATAAGTCCCTAATGCTGCATTTTCATTTGGCTTGTTCATATTGAAATAAGTATAACTCGCTATTCCCACCAACACTACTATTGAAGCAGCTATCGACAACCATGCCATTTTTTGTTTTTTTGAAATAAGCGGTAGTTTTTTATCAAAATTTTCATCTTTTGCTTCAACAAAATAACCAAATAATGGTCGGTATTGTTCTAAATGTGGCGCTACATTCAAAGAAGAAAAATAGTTTTTCAACTCATTTTCTTCGGCAATACTTGTTTGTCCTTCAAAGTATTTTTCTAAAAGTATTTCCATTTTATCAAACTCCATAATTGTGTGCTTTTAACATGTATTCTCTAATTGTTTTCCTTGCTCTCGAAAGTGCCACTCTCACGGCAGTTTCATTCATTTCTACTATTTTGGCGATTTCTGAAAACTCGCACTGTTCAATATCTCTTAACTGAATTATTATTCGTTGTTGCTCTGGCAATTGATTTATGATTTTTTCAACCCATTTCAAACTATCATGATCTTCAACTTGTTTGTGCAAACTTGGCTCATTATTGGCTAAATTAGTATGGACAATTTTTAAATTACTAGCTCTTTTTGATTTCAATTGATCCAAACAGTAATTTTTGGTCATCGTCATTGCCACAGCTTCAACACTATTGTATGTTTCTAAATTCTCATTTTTGCTCCATAATTTTACCAAAATTTCTTGAGTAGCATCTTCTGCTTCCTCTGTACTTACGAGTAATCGCTTGGCCAATCTAAAGAGCTTGTCTTTGAATGGATTGATTAAAAGCACAAAATCATTTTGGTTCATAAAAATGGTTTCATTAATTCGGTTATATAATCAAGACGAGTCACCACAATATTTGTTACAAAAAAAAGTTAAATTAGATTAAAGTTAGTACTTTTGTTAAGTAGATTCACAAATAAAATTTAGTGCATGAAGACATCTTTCAAAATTTTAATGTTGTTATTTTTAAGCATTTTCGCTTTACATAGCTGTGAAGACGCGGATGATGTTCCTCCACCGCCAAGTCTTGAAATTAATGATTTTGTATGGAAAGGTCTTAATTTATATTATTTATGGCAAGCAGATGTTCCTAATTTGGCCGACAATCGTTTTGCTAATCAAGCAGATTTAAACAACTTTTTGAAAGGATATTCAAATCCTGAAGATCTTTTTAACGCACTTAGAGTTGACAATTCTATAGATCGTTTTAGCTGGATTGTTAGTGATTATCGTGAATTAGAAGGCGAACTACAAGGGACTACAAAGAACAATGGGATGGATTTTGGTCTATATCTGAAATCTTCGAACTCCAATGAAGTTTTTGGCTGGGTTCGCTATATTATTCCAAATTCTGATGCTTCAACCAAAGATATCAAACGTGGCGATCTTTTTTATGGTGTAAATGGAACGCAACTTACCACAAGTAATTATCAAGATTTACTTTTAAACTCAGAAGGTTATACACTAAATTTAGCCGATTATAACAATGGCGCGATTACTCCAAATGGAAAATCAGTAATCTTAACCAAAACAGTTCTTGCTGAAAATCCAATCCTTATCAATAAAGTTATTGAAAATAATGGTCATAAAATTGGCTATTTAATGTACAATGGTTTTTATTCAGATTATGACACCCAACTAAATGATGCTTTTGCTTCATTAAAATCACAAGGAATTACCGATTTCGTTTTGGATTTAAGATACAATTCTGGTGGTTCCATTCAGTCTGCTACACGTTTGGCTAGTATGATAACTGGTCAATTTACTGACAAAGTATTTTCTAAACAAAGATGGAATGACAAAATCAATTCCTATTTCGAATCGGAAGATCCTAATGCTTTAAAAAACTTATTTACAAATAAAATAGGCAGCACTTCTATAAACAGTTTAAATCTTACCAAAGTTTATATTTTAACTACTAAAAGTACCGCTTCGGCAAGTGAATTAGTCATTAACGGATTAAAACCTTATATTGAAGTAGTACAAATTGGAGATATTACAACAGGTAAAAATGTCGGATCTATTACGGTATATGACTCACCAACTTTTGGGAAAGAAAACAGAAATCCAAATCATTATTATGCGATGCAACCAATCGTTTTAAAAATTGTCAATGCTGATGATTTTGGAGATTATTTTAATGGTTTAACACCTACTTATTCTTTAAAAGAAAGTTTAACTAATCTAGGTGAACTAGGAACAACTACTGAACCTTTATTGAGCACAGCCATTGGAAAAATTACTGGAACTGCAACAACAACCAAAATAACCCAAGGTAAAACATTCCCTTATTTTGATGATTCAAAATCAATTCATAGACAAAACCAAATGTATATTGACAATGTTCCTGCTGGTATGTTGAAAGCTTTGGAATAATCATTAATTTGCACCTATAGAAAATAATTCTAAAAAAACTAAAACCATAATATGGCACATTCACAATAAAACAATCACTTGTTTTTCAATGAAATAGGTATTATATTAGAAGGAACAAACCCCGAAAATGCTCAAAAAGAGTCAAAAACGGGGTTTTCTTTTAAAGTGTGATGACAAAAA